>Ga0326727_10003365_pt1 | contig 51299 bp, 46 predicted proteins | sample MB2enrmetagenome_FD_207643 | JGI IMG/M metagenome (GOLD analysis project Ga0326727, IMG submission 207643) | Lab enriched peat soil microbial communities from McLean, Ithaca, NY, United States - MB29MY | ecosystem: Environmental > Terrestrial > Soil > Wetlands > Peat | place: USA: New York...
ACGCCGTCGGCGGCCTGGCTCACCTTTTCCATCGGCACGGCGGCTGCGTCGCAGATCTCGAAATCGGCGTCGAGCATGCCGAGATAGAGCTCGACGGAAACCTCGTCGCAATCGAGGGCGCCCAGGCGGACGCGGGCCCGCACTTCCACCTGGCCGCCGCTGCGCAGCTCGGTCTCCGGCAGCGCATCCACGCTTTCGATGGCCACCTGCCCCCAGTTGTCGCGGATGCGCCGGGTCCAGGCGGCCAGCGCGCGGGCGGCGGCGGCGTTATCGGCCATCAGGTGCTGTTGCCTTTCATGGCTGCGCAGGTAAAAATCGGTGGCGTACTGGGTCACCATGCGCTGCATGTTGAATTCCGGGCACAAGGTGGCGATGGAGGACTTCATGCGCGCGATCCAACGGCGCGGCAGGCCATCGGCGCCGCGCTCGTAGAAGGCCGGGATGACGTCGTGCTCCAGGATCTCATACAGCGCCAGCGATTCCACCTGGTCCTGATAATCCTGGTTGTCGTACTTCTCGCCGCGGCCGATGGCCCAGCCGACGAAGGGCTGGTCCGCGGTTTCCGGGTGCCAGGCTTCATCCCACCAGCCATCCAGGATGCTGAGGTTCAATCCGCCGTTGGCGAGGGCTTTCATGCCGCTGGTGCCGCTGGCTTCGAGCGGCCGCAGCGGCGTATTCAGCCAGACGTCCGAGCCCTGCACCAGGTAGCGGGCCACGGCCGGATCGTAGTTCTCCATGAAAACAATGCGGCGGCGGAACTCGGGGCGCTGCGCGAGTTTGACGATCTGCTGGATGAAGACCTTGCCGGCGTCGTCGCGCGGGTGGGCCTTGCCGGCGTAGACAATCTGCACCGGCCGTTGCGGATCGTTGAGGATGCGCGCCAGCCGTTCGGGGTCGCGCAGCAGCAGAGTGGCCCGTTTGTAAGTGGCGAAACGGCGCGCGAAACCGATGGTGAGGGCGTCGGGATTGAGCGTTTCGCCGGCGGCATCGATTTCCGCCTGCGGGGCGCCGCGGCGTTCCAGTTGCGCGCGCAGACGGCGGCGCGCAAAGCCCACCAGGCGCTCGCGCCGGCGCTCGTGGGTGCGCCACAGCTCCTCGGCGGGGATGGTCTCGGCGCGCTTCCAAAGCTGCGTGTCGGCGCCATCCTCGCGCCACTTCGGGCTCAAATAGCGATCGTAAAGCTGGTTCATTTCGGCGGAAATCCAGGAGCGGAAATGCACCCCGTTGGTGACCGAACCGATGGGGATTTCGTCCTCCGGCACGCCGGGCCACAGCGTCTTCCACATCTTGCGGCTCACCGCGCCGTGCAACTGGCTGACGCCGTTGGAAGAGGCCGCCATGCGCAGCGCCAGCACGGTCATGCAGAACTCCTCGGAGTCGTCGGCCGGGTTCTGGCGTCCCAGCCCATAAAATTCCTGGCGGGAAAGACCGAGGCCGCGGGTGTAGTCGCCCAGGTAATGATCGAGCAGGCCGGGAGAGAAGTAGTCGTGCCCGGCCGGAACCGGGGTGTGAGTGGTGAACACCAGGCCGGCGCATGCCACTTCGCGCGCCTCGGCGAAGCTGAGGCCGCGACGCTCCATCAGCCGCCGCACGCGCTCCAGCGCCAGAAACGCCGAGTGTCCTTCGTTCATGTGGTAGACCGTGGGCTCCAAGCCGAGCGCCTCCAACGCGCGGTAGCCGCCGATCCCGAGCACGATTTCCTGCTTGAGGCGCATCTCGGTACCGCCGCCGTAGAGCTGGTCGGTGATGTCGCGGTCTTCGGGCCGGTTCTCGGCCACGTTGGTGTCCAGCAGGTAGAGGGAAACGCGGCCCACCACCGCGCGCCAGATCTGGGCCGTAATCTTGTTGTATGTCAGTTCCACCGTAAGCGGGCGCCCGTCGGGGCGGCGAACCAGCGTTACCGGCAGGTTCTGAAAATCGTTATCCTCGTAGGATTCCTGCTGCCAGCCGGCGGCGTTGAGGTATTGGTGAAAGTAGCCCTGCTGGTAAAGCAGCCCGACGCCCACCAGCGGCACGCCCAGGTCGCTGGCAGCCTTCAGGTGATCGCCGGCCAGCATGCCGAGGCCCCCGGCGAAAATCGTCAAACATTCGCTGATACCGAATTCGGCCGAAAAGTAAGCCACCAGCAGGCCTTCATTCTGCCCGCAGGAGCGCCGGTACCAGCTCGACTCGCCGGACAGGTAGGTTCCCAGCGCGATTTGCGTGTGGTGCAGATAAGCCAGAAAGGCCTCATCGCGAGCCGCGGCTTCCAGTTGCGCCTGGCCGATCAGCCCCAGCATCCGCACCGGGTTGTGGCCGGTGGACTCCCATAGATCGCCATCCAGCCGCCGGAACAACTCGACGGTGTTGTGATCCCAGCTCCACCGCAGATTGTACGCCAGGGTTCGCAGTCCTTCGAGCGGGGCGGGCAGGGAGGGAACTACCTTAAACACGTGCGCGGGTTTCATGCCATAAGTATAGGCGCGTCGGATCTTCCAAAATCTTGAATTTATTGCCAACTTCGCGTTACAAGCCGTGGGCGGCATAGGGGCATCGCTTGCGCGCTCGCCGGCGCGGGACCTACAATCTGGTTTCGAGAAGCACGGCTGGGCAGAATCGGGAGGAATCAGATGGAATCGACAACCACGCGCCGCGACTGGATGCGGCTGGCTTCGGCCGGCGCCGCCGGGGCGCTTGAGCTTGGGGCGCAATCCGCGCCGCCTTCGGGCGCTCTGGAAATGCGGGTGACCGCCGGCGACAAGCGTTTTGCCATCCGGCCGCCGGTGCCCTGGGAACCGCTGCGCGAAGGCGCCGCGAATGCCATCCGCATCGACGCGTCCAGCCAGTTTCAGGAAATGATCGGCTTCGGCGCCGCTTTCACCGACGCGGCCTGCTGGACGTTCAACCAGCTCGCCGAGGACGCCCGGCAGCAGTTATTTCACGAACTCTTCCACCCGTCGCGGCTGGGCCTCGGCGCGGGCCGGCTGTGCATTGGCTCGAGCGACTACTCGAGATCCGTGTACAGTTTCGACGATGGCCCGCCGGATCCCGAATTGAAGCGCTTCTCGATCGACCACGACCGCGCTTACATCCTGCCCATGCTGCGCCTGGCGCGGCAGATGAATCCGGACCTCTTTCTGTTCGGCTCGCCGTGGAGCCCGCCCGGCTGGATGAAAGACAACGGCACCATGCTGGGCGGCACCATGCGTAAGCAGTCTTTCCCGGCCTATGCCGGCTATTTCGTCAAGTTTCTGCAAGCGTACCGCGAGGCGGGCGTGCCGGTGAACGCGGTCAGCGTGCAGAACGAAGTGGATGCGGAACAGGAAGGGCACATGCCCGCGTGCCTGTGGTCGCAGGAGCAGGAATGGCAGTTCGTGGGAGACCATCTGGGACCGGCTTTCGCCCGCGACAAGATCGACACCAAGATCTGGATCATCGATCACAACTACGACCTGTGGGGCCGCGCGCTGGACATACTGGCCAAGCCCGAGGTCAGCCGGTACATAGACGGCGTGGCGTGGCACGGCTATGTGGGCGATCCCTCGGCCATGACCCGCGTTCACGACGCGTATCCCGCCAAACACGCGTACTGGACCGAAGGCGGTCCCGACTACACCGCACCGGATTACCTGACCGATTGGGCGAAATGGGGCAGCACATTCGCGGGAATTCTGCGCAATTGGGCGCGATGCATCATCGGCTGGAATCTCGCGCTCGATGAGAAGGGGAAACCCAACATCGGCCCGTTCCCCTGCGGCGGCGTGGTCGAGATCGATTCCGCGACCAAAGCCATCTCGCGCAGCGGCCAATACTGGGCGCTGGCGCACTATTCGAGCGCCATCCGGCGCGGGGCCCGGCGAATCGGCTCGCAGGGCGAAATCGAAAAAGTGAGCCACGTGGCGTTCGTCAATCCCGATGGCGGCGCTGTCGTGGTGCTGGCGAACCAAGGCGCGGAAAAAGACGTGGTGGTGGAAGCCAACGGCCGGGCCGCAAGCGTCCATCTGCCGGCCGATTCGCTGGTGACGCTGACGGGGCGGATGGGGGCATAAGAGGCATAGAGGCGAGAAGCTTGGCCTTTTCTGGCTGACCCACACTGCACCACACTGGTGGACGGCGCGTACAATAGGAATATGCCGACACGCACGAAAGCGTCCTCCGCGCCCAAGGCGAAGACCGTGCGCCAAAGCGTGACGATTCCGGCGCGGCTGGTCTCTACCGTGCGCCGCGAGGCGAAGCAGCGCCACCTCACCATGAGCCGCGCGCTGGTCTCGCTGGCTGAACGCGGCGCCCGCGCCGATCTCGATGCCAAGGCGAACCTGAAGGCCACCTACAAGCGGTTCATGGAAGAGCAGGAGCCCACGCGCAAGAACGCGGCCGGCGAAGACCTGATCCGCGCGGTTTTTGGGAAGGACGCGATTGCCGAAGATTCGGTTCTCTGAACTCCCTCAAGCTCTCTGGCAGCATTTGCTCGAACGGGTTCAGCAGCGCCACATCGCGCTCGGGGATCTGCTGAGATTGCAAGAATGGGTCAAGTCTGAGCCGGTCGCGCCTGATGGCGACTGGTACAAGGACTTCGGTTCGTTCAAGCTATGCGGATCGGGCGAGTATCCGAAGACGGTGCTCACGAAGGGCATGGCGGCATTCGGGAAACGAATCGAGTAGGGCGGGCACGAGGCCACCGCTGGGCCAAAGTCCACGATGGCCGCGTGCCCGGGAGTTGCCAGTTTCCGCTAACCCCGTTTTTCTGTCCACAATCTAACAGTTTCGTTTAATAACGAAGCTAGTATACCGGGGGCTGTTCGTCAAACCGTTTCTTGAAGGCACTAGGGATGCTCCAACTCGGCTTGGCACTACTCCACCAATCAGTCCACAGTTGCCTCGTATAACCGAAGTGTTGCCCCGTCACTTTTTCCAATTCCATCACCACGTCACCGCTGTTGTAGCCCTCAAGCTCGGGCCCTACCCTTGCTATCGCAAGGGGTACAGCCTCGGAGTCACCAAGTGTGATCAGCGAGCGAAATGCATTAGGGATGGGGGCGAAATCCTTAGACCGCAAGCAGGACTTCAGAACAGGGATGGCAGCCGTATAACGAATCCTGGCGATGGCGTCGCAAGCCTCGGCTTGCCGCCAATAGTCGCCTGGCCCTTCGCGGAGCACTTCAATCAGAATTGGGGCGGCCCGCATAGCCCCGGCTTTTCCGAGGGCGATTATGGCTAGCTCCGCCTCGGATCTGTCCGGACCATTCACGGTTGCCACAAGGTCGTCAATGCCCCGTGAATCGAGCATGCCTTTCTGTGCCAATGCTGCGGCGCCCACGAGGTGCTGTAGGTGCTCGGACCGATCAAACAAACTGTGAGCGATCAACGTAGCACGTTTCGTATTGATCGCACCTAGAACTTCCGCGACCCGAAACGCATTGATCCAGTTTAGGCTCTCGAAGTTCTTCGATTCGCCAGCTATCAGGGGCAGCACAGCGTCGCCGAAGTGTATTGCTCGGGAGGTAGCACGCCCCCCAAAGTAGTCATCGTGAATGAGAATGTGGGCCGTTCGCCGCGCCGTCAATCCAGGACCGATGTCGTTATACCAAAGCAGGCTGATACCGAGGACGGCGACCAAGAGAAAGGCGCCGAAAACAAGCAGCAACCACTTGACCACGCGATTCATCGCCAAATTCGATTATGCACCTGATAGTCGCCGAGAAGTGGGCGCACCGGAAACTGGCTGCCCAGAAGAGCTGACGACCGGCAGGCTGACGGGAAATGCCCGAGTCTGAGACCCGAAAGGGGTGACCCGCCTCATCCTCACGACTTCGTTGCCTCTTCCGGCAGTTCTCGCTGGAACCGGGCGGTGAAACGGCCGGGAAGGTGAGACCTACGCCCCGCTCGCTTGCGCGGCCTCTGCGGAAGGTGGCATTATCAGACTCATGCGTACCAGACTTGTTGCACGATTCGCTTGTTTTCTGATTCCGGTCGTTCTCTTGGCCCAGCCGCCGAAGAAGAAGATCACGCGCGCGGCCGATGTCCCGGTGTTCCAATACTCGATCAGCGGGAAGGTCGAGGACCTCGTGCGCTCCGAACAGGCTTTCCGCCCGTTCGCGGCCCAGGTCAGGACCAACGTGGAGTCGGTGCTGCGCGATTACGAGATCGACGACGCCGCCACCAAGCGCGGCCTGCTGGGTACCCTGCTTTCGCTCGATCTCCTGGAAGGCCACGACGACGCGTGCCGAAGGGAGCTGGATGAGATCAAAGCCCTCGAAGAAAAGCCCGCGGCGAAGGCCCTGAGCGGCTTGACAACGCGCGCCATTCTCGATGCGCGGCGCGTATCCACTGACCGCAATTCGCCCGTTTACCGCAAAGCCGTCTATGCCGCGGTCACGCGCGCTCTCGCCGGCCTGCCCTTCGATGTTGTGCAGAACGATTTGAAGTCCACCAAGGCCCAGATCGAGATCATCTCGGAAGCGCTCCTGATGGGCCAGATCCAGGCGAGCTTTGACCCCGTGGTCCAAAAGACCGGCGGGCTCAGTTCCGACCTGGCGCACGCCCTGCCGAGCATTCGCATGTACCTGGTGGAGAGACTCCCACTGAAGGACACTCTGAACGAGGCGCTGGGCGCCTACCTTACCGCGCACGCCAAGGAGAAGCAAGACATCTGGGCCGCGCGCGACGTCACCTTGGAGCCGGGCAAGAACTACCAACCCGTCAACGTGGCCGTGTGGGATAGCGGCGTCGACCTGGCGATCTTCCGCGACCGCGTGCTGAAGGACGCCGCAAGCCAGCCGGCCGTCCTGGCTTACGATATCGAGAGCCGTAAGACCACCGGCAATCTGTTCCCGCTCAATGCCGCACAGTCGGCGCGCTATCCGGAAGCCAAGCAGGAACTGAAGGGGTTTTCCGACCTGCAAGCCAACGTGGATAGTCCCGAATCCTCCGAGGTGAAGCAGACCTTGTCCAAGCTCAAGCCGGACCAGGTGAAACCGTTCATCGAGGAGCTCTCGTTATTCAGTGTGTATGCGCACGGCACCCATGTGGCGGGTATTCTCACGGCCGGCAATCCCTATGCGCGCCTGGTGGCCGGCCGCATTACTTTCGACTGGAAGATGATTCCCGACCCCTGCCCTTCGCGTGAGCTAGCCGACCGCGGAGCCGCGGCCATATATGACTACGTGGACTTCTTCAAGAGGAATCAGGTAAGGGTCGTGAACATGAGTTGGGGCGCTTCGGTCAAAGAATACGAAGACGACATGGAGAAGTGTGCCATCGGCAAGGACGTTGAGGAGCGGAAAAAGACTGCCCGCGAGTGGTTCGAGATCGAGAAAGGCGCACTCGAAAAAGCCATGCTCTCCGCGCCGGAGATTCTCTTTGTGGCCGCCGCCGGCAACGCCAATGCCGATTCGAGCTTTGAGGAAGCGGTTCCGGCCGCCCTGAAGGTGCCGAACCTGCTCACGGTGGGAGCGGTCGACAAGGCCGGCGACGAGGCCTCGTTCACCAGCTACGGTCCGACCGTGGTGGTGGACGCCAACGGCTATGAAGTGGAGAGCTACATCCCCGGCGGCGACCGCCTCAAGATGTCGGGCACTTCGATGGCCTCTCCCAACGTGGCCAATCTGGCGGCCAAGATCCTGGTCGTGAATCCGAAGCTCACGCCGCCGCAGGTGATCGAGATTATCCGCAAGACCGCCGAGAAAACGGCTGACGGACGCCGCAACCTGATCGACCCGAAGAAAGCTGTTGCCGCGGCCGAGGCCATGTGAGGCCGCGGCGTCCCGGCGCGCTTTGCTTAGCGCGAATTCCGAAGTTGGACGCCTTGTATCAGGGCACGGCTTGAGCCGTGTCGCCGACATTGCGCTTTCTGAGGGCTTCAGCCCCTGTCTGCCGCCAAGGGGCTAAAGCCCATCAGGTTCATCCCGTTCCGGCTGAAGCCGTGCCCTGATACGCGACCTATCGCTTCATTGTGCTCCCTAATGGGAATGCGACTTCGCCGAGGTTAATTTCGGAATCCAGGCGCGATTCGTGCCGTCCTACGCCTTCGACGCGTCTTCCAGCGCTTCTAGGGTGGTCTGGGCGGTAAAACGCCAGGAGAAGTGGGACGCGCGCGCCGGGCCATCGCTCGCGAGCTTGCGGCGCAGCTCTTCATCCTCGGTGATGCGATACATGGCTTCGAGCAGCGCCGCCTGGTCGCGCGGGTCGAATCGCAGGGCAGCCTCGCCGGCGATGGAATTGAGCGGCTCGATCGCCGAGCAGGCGGTCGGCACTCCGGCCGCCAGCGCTTCCAGAACCGGCAGGCCGAAGCCCTCGAACAGCGATGGGTAGACGAACGCCCAAGCGCGCGCGAACAGGCCGTATAACTCCTCGCGCGGAATCCAGCCGGGAAAATCCACTGCATCGCCGAGGCCCAGCGCGTCGCGCAGGTTGTGCAGGTAGCCGGCGGAGAATCCGTGCAGGCCGCTCACCACCAGCCGGATGTCGGGATGACGCTGGCGAAAAACCGCAAAGGCGCGCAGCAGCGCATCCAGGTTCTTGTGCGGGTGCAAGGTGGAGACGGCCAGCAGGAAGCGCTCCGGCCGGCGCCGCGCGGCGATCCCGAAAAAAGCCGAGTCCACGCCATGCTGCGCCACGCGGACCTTGTCTTCCGGCAGCCGGTAGTAGCGTTTCAGATCGTTCGCGGTGGCTTCGGAAGGAGCCAGCAGGAGGCGCGAAACGTGCGCCGACCAGAAGAGGAGGAAGCGCCAGACCGGCAGATCGAACCAGCGGAAGTTCTCGGGATGCCGCTTGTGCTGGAGGTCGTGGAACATGGTGACCTGCGGGCAGGGCGCGAAGAGCGGCGCGGTGAATCCCGCGTTAAACATCACGTCCAGGCCGCGGCGCGCCGCTTCCAGCGCCAGCACGGATTGCTCCCATAGAATCCGCCGCGGCCGCGACGCGGCGCGCACCGGCTGCGGCGCCACGCGAAAGTTGGGCCGCGCCGGCGCGAGATCGGGACCGGTCTCGCGGTTGGTGAAGATTAAGTAGCGATTCACCGGGTCGATCTCGGCCAGCCCCGCCAGCAGGCCACGCAAATAGATCTCGGTGCCACCCACGGCGCCGGGAAGCAGGTACAGCGCATTGACGCCAATGGTGAGGGGCTGCATGTCAATGTCCGATGCGTCTCTGCGCGTCGGCCAGCTTCTGCCGCACCACATCGAGCGCGGGCTGCAACTCGAGCGCCCGCCGATAGTCCTCCACCGCCTCCTCCGCGTGGTTCAGCGAGAGATCGATGTCGCCTTTGTACATGTAGGTGATGGCGAAGTTGGGATCGATTCTTTCGGCGACGGCCAGGACATCCAACGCTTCGGCCCAGCGGCGGCGCTCGCCGTACACTTTGGCCATCTGAGTGTACACGTGGGCGCTCGGTTCTATGGCCGCCGCCTGGCGCAGCTTTTCGAGCGCCAGATCCGGCTGGTTCACGCAATCGTAGGCAAGCCCCCAGTCGATCAGCAGGTCGTAATCCGGCGGCCAGGCGTCCGCGACCTTCTGGTATTCCTCGACCGCGTCCTGGCAGCGGCCCGCATCGGCGTACGCGCTGGCGAGTTGAAACAACACGCGGCGCTTGTGCGGCGATTTGGCCGCCGTGTCCTGCCACAGCGCAATCGGGTCGGCCCAAACTGCCGAGCGCGCATGAGTGATCCCCGCGGCCACCAGCAGCAAGGCAACCAATGCCGCCGCCAGTTTCCGCGAGTCGGTGCGGATGCGTCCCGCCAGGTCCACTGCGATCAGCAGCAATCCCAACATCCCCGTGTACAGGCGACGCTCCGCCAACGGGTCGGCAATCGGCAGGATCGACGAGGTCGGCGACATAAGGACCAGGTAGGCGAAGAAGCCGAAGCAGGCCAGCGGAAACCTGCGGCGGTAATGCCATGCGGCGGCGGCCAGCGCCGCCAGCGCGATCAAACCGAAAATGGCGCCGTGATCGAAAACGCCGCGGGAAACCGGAAAGTCCCAGTCGGCGGTCAGCCGAACCGGCAAGAGAAATTCGGCCGGGTAGACGAACAGGGCCCGCGCCTGGGTAAACAAATACTGGTACCAGCTCACGCCGCGCAAGCCGAATCCCGCGCTGGGCGAATAGAGGATGGCCCTCCAGAAAAATGCCACCGCGCCGACGGCGCCCAGCGCCAACGGGGCGTACAAGCGCCAGTTGGCGCGCGCGCCGCGGAAAGAAAATCCCGGGTTCCACCAGAAGTCGGTGAGCAGCAATAGCGCCGGCAGCACGATGGTGTGCTCCTTGGAAAGCACCGCCAGGCCAAACAGCGCCAACACCAGGAGCATGATTCCCCATGTGATGGCTGCCCGGCGGCGGTAAAGGAACACCGCGTAGGCGGCCAGCAGCAGCATCACGCTGAGCGCCTCGGAGCGGCCCGCCAGGTAGGCCACCGACTCGGTCTGGATGGGGTGCAGCAGAAACAAGCCTCCCGCGAAGCCCGCCAACAGCGTGCGGCGCGCCGCGGGGGCCTGCGACCACTCCAGTAGCCGGCGCACGATCAGAAACACCAGCGCCGCCGCGGCCAGGTGGATCGTCAAACTGAGCAGGTGATAGGAAAACGGGTCGTCGCCGGAGAGGCGCGCGTTCACCCAATAGCTGGCCATCAGCACCGGGCGCACGCCCAGAACCCAGGCCTGGAACGATGCCGAACGATCGGGCAGGGCGAAGGGGAGCACCGTGTCGTCAAACAAAAAAGCCCCGTTCAGCGCCGGAGCATAAGCCCAGATCGCCGCAGCCAGCGCTGCGCCAGCCGCCAGATAAGGCCGCCAATCGCGGCGCGGGGCGTCGGTTCTGGGCGGCGCTGGCGCGGCGCGTTTTTTTCTGCCGGCCTTAGCTTTCATGACGAGCGAGCGCGCGGAGATGGTATTCGAGGATGGCTACCCGTTGCGCCAGCGCGATGTTGTCGTCGCGCAGGCGCGAAATGATCAGCGTGAAGCGGAAAAAAACCAACAGGAAAACCGCCCCCGCCAGCAGAAATATCGCCAGCGGCGTGTCCGGCAGCCCCAGCAGGCGGCGGATGTACTCGAGCACCGGCCGCGCCAGCGACAGCGCCAGCATCGCCGTCGCCGCCACCAGCCAGGTGACCGAATACTCCACCCGGATGTGAGAGCGCCGCACCGAGATCAGCACCATCACGAGCAACAGCAGGCAAATGCCCGCACTAACGTGCAACAAACGATCCATCTATTCACCGCCCGCGGCGCCAGCGCCAGGATTCCGGCCCTGCCGCAGCCGGCGCCGCCACCGCCCGTCATATCTCAGTATGTTCACAAAAACGCCCAGCAGCACATGAACGATATAGTAAAGCGGCCGCAGCCCGTTGATGGAGGAGCGGCCGGCCCTGCGCGGACGCATGTGGCACGGCACCTCCTCGAAACGGAACTGCCGGCGCTGCAACACCACCAGGGCCTCGATCTCCGGGTATTCCAACGGAAAGCTGGCGCTGAATAACGCCAATGCGCTGCGGTTAACGCCCACGAAGCCGGAGGTCGGATCGTTCACGGTCTTGCCTAGAATCGGGCGCAGCACCAGGCGGAAGAAGCGCGCGCCCAGCGCCCGCGTCCGCCGTACGCGCTCTCCGTTCATGCGCGCGCCAATCACCATTTCCGCGCCGGATTCTTTCAGCTTGTCCAGGATTCGCGGAATGTCGCGCGGGTCGTGCTGCCCGTCGCCATCCACCCGGATCACGTATTCGAAACCCAGCTCGAAGGCCAGCTTGTATCCGGCCTGCACCGCACCGCCCAGACCGAGGTGGTGCGGCAGGGAGAGAATGTGGGCGCCCGCTGCGCGCGCCACCGCTACTGTCGCGTCCAGCGAACAATCGTCGATCACCAGCACCGGAACGCCGGGCAGGTGCTGCTCCAGTTCGCGGACAACCTCGCCCACCGCGCCCTGTTCGTTGTAAGCCGGAACGATCACCAGCAGCGAGCCGGGTCCGGGCGCCTCGATGTTCATTGCTCCGCCACCCGCCGGGCGCCGATCTCGCCCGCGCGCGCCAGCCGGCGGAATATTGCGGGCGTGATGCGGGCGCTCCGCCCGATTCGCCGGCGTTCCCGCCACAACCACCGCGCATTCCGCACCGCGCTCAGGTGCGCCTGAATCACGTACCACAGCATACGCACGCCGCTGTGCCCCCCGGCGCGAAACCGCGCCGCGCTGCCGCGGCCTTGCGCCAGGTACAGGAAGTGCCAGAAATACCGCGCCATCGCGGCAAACGGCGCCGGCCAGAGCATCCGCGCGGGAAAGTTCTTCGCCAGCACGAACAGGCGGTTGCGTTCCACCAGGCAGGCCTTCAACGGCGAAGCCTCCCCCGCCGAGTGCGAATAGTGATGCTCCACCACCGCCAGCGGCGAATACAGGCACTTCCATCCCCGCCACCGCGCGCGCAGACCGAGGTCGGTGTCCTCGCAATAGAGGAAGAAATGTTCGTCGAAGCCGCCAATTTCCTCAAGCATCGCCCGCCGGTACATCGCCGCCGATCCACTCGGCAACAGCACCTCCTCTTCCACCGGAAAATCCTCCGGCGCTCTCCCGTGCCCGCGCTGCTTGCTGCTGCCGTCGCGCGCCAAAAGCATGCCGGCCGAATCCAGCCGGTTTTCGCCGTACAGCCGCACCTGCGACGCGCACATTCCCGCGTCCGGCCGCCGGTCGAGCGCGCCAACCAGAGCGTCCAGCCACCCGGGGTGCGCCACCGCGTCGTCGTTCAAGGTGGCCAGATACCGCGCGCCGGAAGCCAGCAGCCCCTGGTTGATGGCCGCCCCGAACCCCACGTTGCGGCTGTTTTCGATGACGCGGATCTCGGGCGCCACCGCCGGGCACTGCACCAGGCCGCGCCCGCTGTTATCCACCACGATGACTTCAAAATCGCGCCGCGTCTGTTTCGCGAGCGATTCCAGGCATTCCAGCAGTCTTCGATCGGCAGCCAGCGTGGGGACAACTACGGTCGCGACCAGTTCCGGCAACGCACCATTCTAACGCCTCACGCGGCCTTGAAGCGTATTGGTGGGGCGCGCGGAGCGCGACACGGCCGCCGCGCCCGCATCCAGTTGGGACTCGGACACGAGCGCCCCGTTGGTGCTAAACTCGCATCGATGACCACGGCTGCGGGAGGCCGTTCCTGTTCACTGTTTCGGCTCGATCAACAGGGACGACCGATCATCTTATGTAATGCTGCGTCCATCTACGCCTTCGGGATGCTGATCCGGAAGACCGAAGAGTTGTTGCTACGGCTGTTCTCGCAAGGGTTGCTCTCAGGAACCACCCACACCTGTTTGGGACAAGAAATATGCGCCATGTCGGTTGTGCGAGCGCTTTCCCACCCCAAAGACGTTGTTCTTTCCAATCATCGTAACCACGGCCATTTTCTGACCTACTCGGGCGACTTTGCGGGCTTGATCGGCGAGATCATGGGGCGCGCGTCGGGCGTCTGTGGCGGGATTGGCGGCAGCCAGCACATCGCCTTCCGCCGCTTTCATAGCAACGGCGTGCAGGGCGGCATGACCGGAATCGGCGTCGGCGAGGCGCTGGCGCTCCAACGCCGCAACGAAGACGGCATCGTCGCCATTATCGTCGGCGATGGCACGCTCGGCCAGGGATTACTCTACGAAAGCCTGAATCTCGCTTCCGTTTGGGGCGTCCCGGCGCTGTTTGTGGTTGAAAACAACGGCATCGCCCAGACGACGCCCACGGCGGCCACGGTGGGCGGTTCGATCGAGGGACGGGGCAAGGCTTTCGGCTTGGACACCTGGCAACTGGACGACAGCGAGCCGGGTTTTATGGAGCGCGCCGAGACAGTGGTGAACGAAGTGCGCTTGCGGCGTAAGCCCGGATTCCTGGTGATTGAGACCCGCCGGCTGGGACCGCACAGTAAGGGCGACGATATGCGGGCGCCCGCCGATCTTTCCGCCATTCTCGCGCGCGATCCCCTGACGAGCATCGGCCTTACCTTGGACGCCGCTGCCCGCAGCCGCATCGACGCTACAGCCGACGAGTTCGTGGCCGATGTCCACGCTGAGGCCCTGGCGTCGCCGGAAGCGGCGTTCGTTGAGGCCAGACGCCGCTGCTTTCCGGCCGGATCGCCCCCCGCAATGGCGGAAGGGGTCCAGGACGGAAACATCTCGACGACCGTTCGCGCGTCGCTGAATTATTCGCTGGCCAGCTTGCTCGCCGGGCATCCCGAAGTCCTGTTGCTCGGCGAGGACCTGCACGAGCCCTACGGGGGCGCCTTCAAAGTGACGGCGGGCCTGAGTACCCGATTCGCCGGCCGGGTTATCTCGACGCCAATCAGCGAAGCGGGCATAATCGGAGCGAGTATCGGTCTCGCGTTAGCCGGATTCCGGCCGATCGTGGAAATAATGTTCGCCGACTTCCTGACGCTCGGGATGGACCAGATCTATAACCACGCCGTGAAGTTTCCGGGCATGTTCGCCGAGGCTCGCGTACCGCTCGTCATACGCGCGGCGAACGGTGGGCGCCGCGGTTACGGACCCACGCACAGCCAATCCCCGGAGAATCTGATGGGAGCGGTGCCCGGTCTGACCGTGCTTTGTCCCAGCCACCATCATGACCCGGGCGAACTACTGCGCCGGGCGGTGCTCGACTGGAATTCTCCCACCGTCTTCTTCGAGCACAAGCTGCTGTACGGACGCGTGGTGGATCCGGCCGGCTATCGCGAACTGGGCGCGGATCCCGAGGATCCCGGCGCCGCGTGGTTCCCGACACTGCTGCGCGGCGCATCCGATCCGGATGTCACGTTCGTCGCTTTCGGCAATTCGGTGCTGCTGGCCGAGGCGGCTGCCGAGCAACTGGCCGGGGAGGAGGTCGCGACTGAGATTGTGGTTCCCTCGCTGTTAGCTCCGCTGGCCGGGCGCACGCTTTCCAAACACCTGTCCGCCCGCCGCCGAATCGTGGTTGTGGAGGAGGCTCCCGCCGAGTTTGGATTCTCGGCCGAGCTGGGCGCCGTGCTGCTCCAGGCCGGCTATTCCGGTTCCTACCGGCGTGTGGCGCCGCCGCCGATGCCGATCCCAGCGGCCCGCAGCCTGGAAACAGCCGTTCTGCCGTCCGAGCGCGACGTGCTCGACGCCGCGATCGCGACTATCATTGTGGACATCGGCTCCGCCGCATAGCCCTGGAACATGCCGATCCCCGTCCACACTCCCCGGATCAACAATAACGACGATTTCGTGCGCGTGGCGCATTTCTATGTTCCGCCACGTTCCTTCGTGCGTCATGGCGACCCGTTGGCGGACCTCGAGACCGACAAAGCCACCTTCACCGTCGAGGCGGAGCGGGACGGGTATCTGCTTCGCTTCAAAACGGAGATTGGGCAGACCGTCGCCGTCGGATCCATCCTGGCGTGGATTGGCGACAGCGCTGACGAAGTGGCTCCCGCCGAGGCCTCGACCGGCACCACTCCGGGCGCTACCGGCGAGGACCGTGCGCCGACGCTGAAAGCGGCCTTGCTGCTGGCGCAGTATGGGCTCACCGCAGCCGAGGTTCCGGTTGCTGGGCAGCGGCTGAGCGTCACCGATATCGAACGCCACACCGCGGGCTGGCCGATTCCTCACCGCAAGCCCGCCGCTTCGCGAGGCGGTACGGCCCAGGCGCCCGCCGAGGCGGGCCGCGGAGTCGAATTGACGCGATCCGAGGCTGGCATGCTCCACACGGTCCTCTGGCAGAAGGAGGCCGTCCCGGCGTATCTGGAAATGGCCTACGACCCGCATCCGTGGGACGAATATGCGGCGGATTTCCAGCGGCAGCACCGGCTTCTAATGAACCCTCTGCTGGCGTTGTTCGCCTGGCGGCTGGTGCGGATTGCGGCAGAGCAGCCGGCCATCAACGCCACCCTCGCGGGAGAACAGAAGCACGTGTACGATCATGTGAATCTCGGCTTCACCGTGCAGTCGGGATCGAGCCTCTACGTCGTCGTGGTCCGGGAGGCCGAGGGAATGGCGATGTTGGCCTTCGTTCAGAAACTGGGCAATCTTCAGCGTTCCGCGATGCGTGGAGCGCTGCGCCCGGAGGAGGTCGCGGGAGCCACAATCGGGTTCAGCAGCATGGCGCGATTCGCCGTCACCCGCCACGTGCCGGTGCTGCTTCCGCATAGCGCCCTGATGGTCGCGCACGCCGCGCCCGCCGGCGGAGTGGCTTCGCTGGGCGCTACGTACGATCACCGCCTTCTGCACGGGGCCGACGCGGTGCGTGCTATCGCGGCGCTGGCTTTGCCGCCAAGCAAGGAGTGAAACCTTATTTCATGGATACCATCCATCAATCGATTCACGCCAAGATCGTCGAACTGGCGAAAGAGCTGGGCCGCGACGCCGGCGGTTTGGGACCCGACGAGGAGATTCCGGCGAGTGGAGTGCTCGATTCGCCGGCCTTGATGGAACTTATCGTCTGGTGCGAAACGGAGTTTGAGATCGAGATCGACCAGGACGAACTTACGCTCGATAACTTCGGCACCGTGAACGCCATCGCAGCCTATATCGCGAGAATGCGGAAATGACTTCCGGCGTCCCATGGCCAAACGGCAAGCGTTTCGCGTTCACGGTTTTCGACGATCCGGACGGATCGAGCGAAGCCTCCCGGATGGTGTACCATTTCCTGGCCGGATTGGGATACCGCACGACGATGGGCGTGTGGCCCATCGGCCCCCTTCGCGAGCGCAACTGTTCGGGCGAGACTTGCAGCGACTCCGGGTACCGCGAGCATGCCGCACACGTGCAGTCACTCGGTTTTGAAATCGGGTACCATAACGCCGCCCCGCATGCCTGCACTCGCGAGGAAATCGTGCGCAGCTTCGAGCTGTTTCGCGACTATTTTGGCGCTTATCCGCTATGCGCCACGAATCATTTCAATACCGATGCCCTCTACTGGGGGTCGCCGCGCCTTCACCCGAGCTGGCGCCGGGCCTTTTACGACGTGATCACGCGCGGGCGGCAACGCCGCCGCTTCCTGGGGCACGAGGAGAATTCCCCGTACTTTTGGGGCGACCTCTGCCGCCAGCACATCCGCTATTTCCGGAATTTCGTCTACCGGGAGATCAACACTCTCAAGATGTGTCCGCGCCAACCCTATTTCGATCCGGCGCGCCCTTTTGTTCGCGGGTGGTTTTGCTCCGCCGAAGGCACCGACCGCCGGGCCTTCGTCGAAACGATCTCGGAACGGAACCAAGACCGTCTGGAAGAGGAAGGCGGCATGTGTATCATGTACACCCACTTTGGCAAGGGCTTTGTCGAGAACGGCACGCTCAACCCGGAGTTCAGCCGGCTCATGGAGCGGCTGAGCCGCAAGAACGGCTGGTTCGCACCGGCCACGGCCGTGCTGGACCACCTAAGCTCCATCCAGGGGACGCAGACCATCCCGCCAGGCGAACTGGCGCGCATGGAGTTGAGATGGCTGAGAGGCAAACTGCTCTTGGGCACGACTTAGCGGACCGCGACAGATGAGTATCCGCATCGAGCCCTACACCTCGGAAGAGGACGCCGCCGCCGCGCGCGCCTTCAACCAGCGCCTCCGCGTCCACAATCAGACGGAGTACCTGCTTGGCGAACACCCGCCCGGTCCGGAACCCGCGGACGCCGCGATACACAACCATTACTATCTTGTGCACGAGGACGATGTGGTCCGCGGTGGCTTCCTTCTGGCCGCGTTTCCGGCTGGGTTCGGTGACGGCCGAGCCTCGCTTGCTCTCAATGCGCGGGAGCCACTCTCAGAGGCGCTGATCGATCCACATTACGCGCTCCTGGGCCTGCGAATACTCAAGTTCATCGAGCGACAGGGGCCGCACCTGTTCGCTCTGGGCATGGGCAGCGGAAGCCGGCCTTTTCCCAGACTTTTGAAAGGCGCCGGATGGAGCTTGAGCCAGGTGCCGTTTCTGTTCCGGGTAGTGCGAGCCCGCCGTTTTTTGCTCCAACTGCGGACGTTGCGGACCTCGCCGGCGCGAAGGACGCTGGCGACCGTGGCCGCCTTCACCGGCGCGGGCAAGGCAGGTCTCGCGTTCCTGCAATATCGCGCCGGCCTTTCCGCCATTTCCCCCGGGGGGCTCTCTCTCGAGCCGGTTCGCGCGTGGGGAGACTGGGTGGATGAACTCTGGGCGCAGTGTCGTGGCGACTGCTCGTTCGCGGTCTCACGCGACCTCCGCAACGTATGCGAACTCTACCCGCTGGACGAACGGCACCGTGGATACATCGTGCGGCGGCAGGGCCGTCCGGTGGGCTGGATTTTCGCCCGCCTGTCCCGAATGCGCGACCACAAGTATTTCGGCGACCTCCAGGTCGCGACGCTAATGGACGGCGTAGCGCTACCCGGCGTCCAGCGCGGTTCCGTGGCCTTGGCCTCGCGGGCCCTTGCCCGCGAGGGCGCGGAGCTGTTGGTGACGAATCAATCCCATATGGGATGGGTCGCGGCATTCCGCGGCGCCGGTTACTTGAGGGGTCCGTCAAATTACATTTTGGGGGTATCAAAGCAGTTGGCAACTGACATCGCTTCCCAGCCCGGCGGGTTCGCCCGAATGCATTTCACACGCGGTGACAGCGATGGCCGCGGTAACCTGTAAACAGGGCGTCGACGACTCGAGCCGGAGAGTTCGCCGCGCCGAAAGACACGAAAATATAACCGGCCCCATGTGAACGCGGATTGAAGAGAATTGACTTATCCGCGTTCGTCGGTGGTTCGAATCTGCCGCGAAACCATCCGGTAACGTCGGGCCCTTTCCCGACGCCTAACCATTTACTATGATCAAAAAGTTGCTCTTTGTAACGACGATTTTGCTGGCCGTGACGCTCTGCCTGATGGCTGCCGACGCCAGCGGTAAATGGGTTTTTGAACAGCAGGGCCGTGGCGGCACCATGCAGGTGACCCTGAGCCTGAAAATCGACGGCGCCGTGCTCACTGGCACTGTCAGCCAGCCGGGACGGGACGGCAACGCGATGGAGACCGCCATATCGGACGGCAAGGTAGATGGCAACAACATCAGCTTCAACGTGAAGCGGGAGTTCAACGGTAACTCGTTCGTGACCAGCTATAAGGGCACGCTCGACGGCGACAGTCTGAAACTAGAAATCAGCCGGCCGGGCAGGGATGGCAACACCCGGACCAACGAAGTGGTCGCCAAGCGCGCCACGACGTAAAGACGGGCGCATCCGAGCGGCGTGACCCGAACGGTGGCCGTGGTCAAGCGCGCACAAGGGACACCGGCGGCAAAGACCGCCGGCGTTACCGAAACGCAGCAACTCCGTTGGCAGGATGAATCCTGCGCCGGCGCCGCCTACCAGGCCGACCCCAAGGGCAAGCACGGCGCGCGCGCCTTCGAACAGGTCGAGCAGCACTGAGGGCCGGTGAGAAAAGCCGCTTTCGGCTTACTGCACGGCGATATACAAGGTCTGTGTTCCGGCGGTCCCGCCCAGCGTGAAAGTCACAGGCACCGCGCTCGCGGCCGCAACCTGTGGAACCGTCACGTCGAATTGATAGAGGCCGACGTAGTTCGGCGCCAGTCCGTCATACGACACCGTGGCGGGTACGCCGCCAATCGAAATACTGAAATTGGCAGCCAGGGTGTTCAGTTGTTGCACGATCTGTCCCGCCGGAATGTTCGGCGTAACCGCGCCAAATCCGACACCATAGAGAGTGATCGTGTCGCCGGGGTTGGCTGGCCGTGAGTTGACACCCGGGATCGCGCCCGTGGGAAGCACGTAAGTGCCATCGCCGAACAAAGCCACCACGTACTGAATCCCACCGATCTTGAAGGACGGCGGAGCGTCAAATCCCGGCTCGATCTCGTTCACCACGATCTCGTAAGTGGAGCTCGTGCCGCCGGGGGCGGTCACGGTCATCAGCAGAATGCCGGCGCCAACGGCGGAGGGTACCTGCACGTTTACCTGCCCCGGACTAATGAAGTCGAGGAAAGCATCCTGTCCGTTAATCATGACCTTCGTGCCACTGAGCGAAGTGGGAGCGGTGTTGCCGGTGAAATCCGAGGTCTGCCAGGAACGCGAAGTGGCGGCCAGGCTCGCTCCATAAATCTCGATCCAGGAGCCGGGCGAAACCGAAGTGAATTCACCAAAACTGCTGGCGCTTACCACGCCGCCATTGTCGATGGTGGGAGTATTGGCGGGGACCACCTGTGTCAGCAGCCGGACCCTGTTGTTGCCAAAGTCGCCAATGTAGACGTTGCCGTTCGGGGCCACCGACACGCTGCGGGGCACGTTCAATGCAGCGTCGAGCGCGGGCCCGCCGTCACCGCCATAGCCCTCGACGCCGTCGCCTGCCACGGTGGCGATCGTGCCGCCGGTCAACAGCACGCGAATCCGGTAATTATTAATGTCCGGAATGTAAAGGTTGCCGGCGGCATCGAGGCCAATGCTGGCTGGATAACCAAATTCGGCGTCGATGGCCGGTCCGCCATCGCCTCCGAAGGCGAAGGCGCCGGTGCCGGCCACGGTGGTGATAACGCCGTTCGTCACTTTGCGGATTACGTTGTTCAACTGGTCCGAGATGTACAGGTCGTCCGACGCGTTTACCGCGACGCCCACGGGATTGTACAGCGTGGCGCTGGTGGCCGGTCCTCCGTCGCCCGAGTAGCCCTGGACGCCGGTACCGACCGCGGTGGTGATGGTGCCGTTGTTGATGTTAATCTTGCGAACCACGTTGTTGCCCGCGTCGGCGATGTAGGCGTTGCCGGCGGAATCGAAGGCGACCGCCTCCGGGAAGTCCAGTGCCGCATTCGTAGCCGGACCCCCGTCGCCCGTATAGCCGGTATTGCCGTTGCCTGCCACGGTGGTGATGGTGCCATTGGGCGCGACTTTGCGTATGCGGTTGTTCGCGGAGTCGGGAATGTAGACGTTCCCCGCGATATCCACAGTCACGCGATAAGGTCCGTTCAACTCGGCACTGGTGGCCGGTCCGCCATCGCCCGAATAACCGGCGGTGCCGTTGCCGGCCAATGTCGTGATGGCGCCGCCTGGAGTGACCTTGCGCACGCGCTGTCCATAGTATTCGGCGATGTACAAGTTCCCGAATACATCTTCCGTAACGCCGCGCGGACCATTCAGCTCGGCGCTGGTGGCCGGTCCGCCGTCCCCCGTATCGCCGGCGTTGCCGGTGCCGGCCACGGTCGAAATTGTGAATGTAGGCGCCTGGCTCCAGCCCGGAACCATCGTCCAGGCAGCCAGGGTCAGCAGCACCAATGTTCGTTTGCATGCTTTCATGGAAGACCTCACAGACGCATCGAAAACCTCTAGGCGGCCGCGACCCAGGCACGCATTCCTGAACGCGGATCCCGCCTCCCCAAAATCTCTCGCCAGACATAATATCGAAACAAAGCTCTCGGCGAAAGTGGGCACGATGCCCGCGAAAAACCGGCCCGCTTCTCTTGTTTTCAATAGGTTAATTCTGGAAGGCGGGACGATCGTTCCCATGTCGCGAGAACCGGTGATAGAGGGAGGGAAAACTCGCCGTTCCTGTGGTAACTTCAGATCATGCGCAGGTCCTTTCTGGCTGCCGCGCTGCTGATAGCGCCGGGGCTCACGATTTCGCTCGGCGCCGCCGATCCGGATCGCGACTTTTCCGGGAAGTGGGTGCTGGACCCGGCCGCAAGCGACATTCGTTCGCTCGGCCAGGTGGAGTCGTCTCTCACCGTCTCGCAAAGCGACGCCGCCATCCTGGTTTCGACCGGACCGGCGGGGTGGTCGTATGCGCTCGATGGCAGCGAAACCCGCAAGCGCCTCGGCGAGGAATCCTGGAACTCCGTCACCAAGTGGGAAGGCGCGGCCTTGCTCGTCAACACGCTGGTTTCCGGCCCGCGCGACTATACCGTGATGGATCGCTGGGAGCTCTCGCGCGACCATAACACGCTGACGATTACCCGGCAGGTGGTTCGCGCCGGCGGGGAAACCGAAGGCAGGCTGGTGTTCCGGCGCGAAGGCGCAGCGGTCGAGGCCGCTCGCCCGGCCGCCGCCGGCACCGCGCCGGCAACCGCGTTGCGCCCGCCCGAACCGGGCGCCGACGTGCCGCAGGCGGCGCTGGCGCAACGGCCCCAGCCGGGTGTGCCGCCCGATATCACGGTTCCCAAGGGCACGCGCGTCCTGCTGGTGCTGGTCAGCGAAGTGAGTACCAAGTACGCCAAGGAGGGCGACCGCGTCTACCTGCGGACGGACGCTCCGGTAGCCGCCGACGGGCGCGTTGTGATACCGCGCTGGAGCGATGTCTCCGGCACTATTACCCGAGCCAAGCCAGCCGGCCGCGTCTCCGGCAAGGGCGAGTTATACATCCGGTTCGACTCGCTGATTCTCCCCAACGGCGTCTCGCGCGACTTTCACGCCCGGCCGCCGGGGGACGAGGGCAAGGTCGATGGCAAAGGCAAATCCGCCGATGGCCGCACCGTGATGGAGGGAGCCGGGATGGGCGCCACAGTCGGCGCCATCACCCATGGACTGGCTGGCGCGGGAGTTGGCGGAGCGGCGGGCGCTCTGGTCGGGGTGCTGGTTTCCCGCGATCAAAACGTGACGCTGCGCCAGGGCACCCATATCGAGATGGTGCTCGACCGCGATCTCGTGTTTCATCCCGACGAGCTTCGTTCAATGCGTTGATCGCGCTCCGTTCGCCGAGCGGCAATCGGCAAATGAACCGCGCCGATCTTTCGCCCCGTTCCGGGGCTGCGCGATCTGACGACAAGTCCCCGTGCTCACGCACGGGGCTACTATCTTTCGCCCTGCCGGGCTCGTCCCGATGTGTCCTCATGTTCAACTCTCAGGTCCCGCGTTTTTCGGCGAGACATGTTCGCGCGCGAGTAGGCCCGGCGTTACCGTTACGGCGCGCCGCCCGGTTCGGTCCGCAGCCCTTCGACCGTGAGGAGCACCAGGTCGACGCGGCGGTTGTGGGCGCGGCCCTCGTCGGTATCGTTGGTGTCGGCGGCGGCGTTCTCGGCATATCCGGCGACGGCCATGCGGGTGCGCGGGATCTGGTAGTGGCTGGCCAGAATTTCCAGCATGGCGATGGCGCGCGCCGCCGAAAGCTCCCAGTTGCTGCGGAAGCGCGAGTTGTGGATGGGGACTGCATCGGTGTGGCCTTCGAGGCGCACCGGGTTGGGCAGGCTCTGAATCACCTCGGCGATTTTCCCGAGGGCCGCCAGGCTGGTAGGCGATACCTCGTCCTCTCCGGAAGCGAAGAACCCCGATTCGCGCAAGCTGATCACTAGGCCCCGGGTTTCCAGTTTGAGCCCCACCTTGCCGGCGCGCAGTTCCGTGTCCAGGACGCCGCTGAGTTTCTCCATCGACCGGGTCAAATCCACTGGGCCGGCCAGCGCCGCCACCGGCAGCGCCTCGAACGCATCCGGCTGCGCATGCTTGTCCTGGTCATGGCGGCCGTGCCCCAGCACCTTCAAGATTGCGTCACTGACCTGGCCGTGCGCCAACGCTTCCCGCACCGACGCCGATACCTGCCTGGCCTTGCCCTTGTCGGCTTCGGTGGAGGCGAACATCACGACAAAAAAGGCGAAGAGCAACGTGACGAAATCGGCGTAGGAGACCATCCAGCGATCGTGATTCTCGTGGGGATGGGCGGTCCGGCGGATCATCAGCGCCTCACCTTCTTCGGCGCCCCCGGTTTGGTGACGGGCAAGGCAGCCGGCTGCGGCGCCAGGGCAGGCTGGACGGTTCGCGGCTTAGTCTGCTCGCGGCGCGGGTCGAAGGATTCCAGCTTGAGGCGGATCAGCGTTGGGTTGAGGCCCTCGACGATGGCCGCCACGCCCTCCAGAACCATTTCCTCGAGGGCGACGGCCTCGCGGAGCTTGGCGCGCAGCTTGTTGGCGGCGGGCAGGAAGAATATGTTCGCCGAACCCACCCCGTACACCGTGGCGACAAACGCCACGGCGATCCCGTGGCCGACCTCCTTCATGTCGTCCAAATGCTTCATCACCTGAATCAAGCCCATTACCGCGCCGATAATCCCGATGGTTGGGGCGTAGCCGCCCGCCGATTCCCAGACCTTGGCTTCGGCCTCGCGCGCCTGCTCGCTCTGCACGATGTCGATTTCCATCATCTTCCGCAACTCCTGCAGATCGGTGCCGTCCACCGCCAGGCTCAGGGCTTTGCGCAGAAAGGGATCGGGAATGGATTCCGCCTCGCTTTCCAGGCTCACGATGCCCTCCCGGCGAGCCTTGGTGGCGAACCGGATCAGGCTGTCAATCACCACGGAGTGCGGTTGCGAGGAATCGAAGAACACGTCGCCGAGTCTCTGCAACGCGCGCATCGCCACGTGAAGCGGCGTGGTGACCAGGACCGCGCCGAACGTGCCTCCCAGGACGATCATGGCGGCGGTGGTCTGGGCAATGTCCTGGATGCTGCCCCGCTCCAGCAGCAGCCCGCCGATGAGCCCCGCCAGCGCCAGGCTGATGCCCGCCAGGGTGGACAGGTCCGGACGGCTGCGCGCACGCGTGGCTAGTCCGCGCTGGCCGGCCGGACTGGGCGCGCCCGCGGCCGCGCCCGGAGTGGCCGCGACCGGAGTGGCCGCGACCGGTTGGGGAGCAACCTCCGGCGCCTTTTGGGGAGCAGTCGCCATGAACTCGTCAACTCGCCTGCGGGACAGCCGCTACCGGCTCAGCCTGGCCGGAATCCTCGTGAATCTCGTGCGGAGCGGCATCCGGGCCGCAGATGCGCCGCCGAAAAGCTATCACTCGTTCGACCACTTCCTCGGCGCTTTCGCGCACCCGCCAAATCTGCCCGTTGGAGAGCGTGATCACCGTGTCTGGCGTAGCCTCGATGTGCTCAATCATGTCCGAGTTGAGCACCAGCGGGACGCGGTTCAACCGGGTAAGCCAGATCATTAGATTCCTATGGATATATCGGCGGGGAACCACATTTCATTAATGGAGGAGCCGGCGCGGCCGAAAAGCATTGCGGAGCCTGTTCCAGACGGTCATCGGAGGCGTATGTGAATCCATCAACGGGCGCGGAAAACCAAACCCTCGTTATCCCCCCGATGCCAAGATGGGGGTATTGGTCCCGGGCCGGTTCGACGGCGCTTTCAGCGGCGCTGGCCGAGGAACGCCGGGAGGTTTTCGAATCCGTGTTGAACAGTTTGCGAACGCAGCCCGACGATTCCGATGCCCGCGCCGCCTGCCGGTTCCTGCTGCGGCACCTGGCGGCGTCGGCGCCCACTTGCTGAGCGGCTTTAGTATGATGGCATCCGGAGGAGATGCGATGAGCCCAATCCCCATCCCAACCGCCGGCGCTTCGTTCGGCCTGTCCAGCATCGGCCAAATCGCCATCACGATCACCGACCTGGAGCGTGCTGTCGCCTTTTACCGCGACACGCTGGGATTGAAACTGCTGTTTCAAGTGCCGGGCCTGGCGTTTTTCGATTGCGCCGGCATCCGGCTGATGCTCTCACCCGCCGAGAAGTCAGGCGAACAGTACAGCTCGATTCTGTACTTCAAAGTGGCGGATATTCTGGCCGCGGCGAAAACCCTGGAGAGCCGAGGCGCGCCATTCGACCGGCCGCCGCACCTGGTGGCGCCGATGCCCGATCACGACCTCTGGATGGCCTTCTTCCGCGACCCCGACCGCAACCTGCTCGCCCTGATGAGCGAAGTGCCGCGCGCCGCGGCATAGGGCGAACGCCGAATCTTGCGCGCTTAGCGCGCGACGTTGTTGCCGAAGTTGAAGCACGGCCCGATCGACAGGCGGACGGTGTTGCGGCCGTTCTGGAGGAGATCGCCGAACAGATGGTCGTGTACGAAGTCGCCCTGCATGCGCAGTCCCACGTGCTTCGAGAAGTTGAGGTCCACGCCGCCGCCGAAGCCGTAGAACACCACCGTATCCACCTTGTAGCCCGCAGGCGCCAGTTGCGCCGCTATGGCGGCGGCGATGGGATCTCCCGGTTGCGGGGTGGCGTATTCGTGGATGGCGCCGGCCGACGGCCGGATGAAGAGCGTCACCTTGCTGAAGTGCCGGTAGGAAAACTGCGGCCCGCCGGCGAAGGTTTGCGTGCGCGAATGTGCCGGCACGATCAGGTTGTAACCGGTGGGGATCTCGCCCGCCGCCGTCAATTGGCCGAGTTCGGCGCCCAACTGCTGACGCAGGCTGGTCACCAGCAGGTTCGGCGTGAGCGTCAGGGTGCCCGCCGAAACGCTGTAATCGAACCCGAGCGAAAGCCAGGTGTTGGCGCGCACCCCGGCCTGAAACTGAAAGCCGTTCTCGCGCAGGCTGACAACCGGGCTGTCCAGAAAGGTGTAGCCGGTGAACAGGTCAAACCGGCTGACATAGGCTTGCTGGCCGAAAGCGGGCAGCGACGCCGCGGCCAGAGCCAGCGGCAGCAGAGCCATCGGCCGGCGCCAGCGAGTTCGGAAATCGACTTGGATTCTTTTGCGTTTCATGTGCTTCACTCGTGTGATCGGGTTGAGTCCGATGCGGGCGCAGGCAAGCGCGCGTCCCCTCTCGCTGGCAAGCCGCCAGGGATGCTGCCGATTATAACGTCTTTGAAACGTAACTGAAACGGTTTTGTGAAAATAGTCGCCGGCGCTCACGGGAACCGGCAACGCTTCAGCTTTGGAAGAAGGAGATGCCGGCGATGCCTGCCGCGCCGGCGGCCACCGAGAGCGGGGCGTTTTGCGGCGTAATGCCGCCCAGCGCGAACACCGGGATGGAGACGGCGCTGCTGGCTTCCCGCAGCGCTTCGAGGCCCATCGGCGCCCCGTAGGCAGCCTTCGAGGGGGTGAAGAAGACCGGCCCGAAGACGGCAAAGTCCGCGCCTTCGGCTTCGGCCGCGCGCAACTCGGCAAGCGCGTGCGTCGAGACGCCGATCAGGAAACCCGCCGGCACGATGGCGCGCAGCGCCATTGGCGCGATGGACCCGGATGGCAGATGGACGCCGTGCGCTCCGGCGGCCAGCGCCACATCGGTGCGCGCATTCACCAGGATGCGCGACCTGTGCGGGTTCGGTAACGCGAGCACGCGGCGCACCAGCGCACACAGTTCGCGCGCGGGCAGATCTTTCTCGCGGATCTGGATGTATTCCACGCCGCTCGCAAGCGCGCGCTCGATGAATCCCAGCAGCGGTTCAACGCCGCCCGCGGAATGCCGATCGGTGATGTAGTAACGAAGCACGGCGCGCGCCCCTAACTGTCCATCATAGTTGCAGTAGTGGTGGTGGTGCTGCTGCGGGCGATTTGGCCGCTCTCAGTTACAATCAGGAGTTCGACAGACAGTGGTGTCGATGATCCGAGGGTGATCCGGGAATGAAGAAGGTTCTCTTATCGTGGAGCAGCGGGAAAGATAGCGCCTGGACGCTTCATCTTCTGCGGCGGAACGCGGACATTCACGTGGCCGCGCTCGTCACCAGTTTCAACTCGGAGGCGAACCGAGTGGCGATGCATGCCGTCCGGCGCGCGCTGGTGGAGGCCCAGGCGGAGCGCACGGGCCTGCCGCTGTGGGCGGTGGAACTGCCTTCGCCGTGCTCGAACGCGGAGTACGAAGACCGCATGCGCGCCGTGTGCCAGCGCGCGGTCGCGGAGGGAATCCGGGCGGTGGCATTCGGCGACCTGTTTCTCGAAGAGATTCGCGACTACCGCATTCGGCAATTGCAAGGGACGGGCCTGGAGCCGCTGTTTCCCCTCTGGAAGATTCCAACCGGAGATCTGGCTCTCGAAATGATTGGCGCGGGCGTGAAAGCGAAAGTCACCTGCGTGGATCCGTCCAAACTGGCCAAGACTTTTGCCGGCCGCGATTTCGACCGGAGCTTCCTGGAGGATTTGTCGCCGGGAATCGATCCGTGCGGCGAGAACGGAGAGTTTCACACGTTTGTGCACGATGCGCCGCCGTTCTCGCGCCCCATCGAAGTCCGCTCGGGAGAAGTCGTCGAGCGCGACGGATTCGTGTTCGCCGACGTGCTGCCGGGATGAGCGGGCGGCACGGCCACTCTCCCCTTACTTGATCTCCACCTCGTCAATGAAGAACTCGAATTTTCCTTCGCCGGGGGGACTTAGGAATGCCACGGCGGAGAGGTCGTGGCCGTCGGTCATGAGGCTCTCGAACGAGAATGTGTACTGCTTCCACTCGGGAGTCGCCACGAAGGTGCGGAAGGTCGGGTTCCCGGCTTTGGTGTCGGTGAAGATCAGCAGGCGGCAGGTCTTGCCATCGCCTTTGGCCCAGAAGCTGATGTTCTTTTTGTCGGAGAGATCGGCGCCCTGCATCATACCGGGGCCGGGCGAGTAAACCGCTCCGCCGAACATGAAGCCGGCGCCTTTGACGTTCTCGCCGGCCACGCGCAGAGCTCCCTTGGTTCCGTTGGCGCCGCCCGCCACGGCGTCCATGGTCGCGGTGGATTTTCCGTTGCCCATCGTGGAGTCGGTCATCAAGGTCCAGGAACCGAAGTTAGCGGTGATTTTGAGATCGTCGAAATTGCTGACCACGCCGGATTCCGATCCCTTGGGCTTCAGCGTCACCGGCGTGCCGGCCTGGCCGTTCAGGTCGACCACCTTGAGCGCAACCGTCTTGGTGTTGTCCGAGCTGGGGCCGACCATCACATCGAAGATTCCCGGCTCGACCACGCGGCGCATGTCGATGTTCAACATGGAAAGCGCATCTGAGTCGATGGTGAATTCGACGATGCGCTTCTCTCCCGGCTTGAGGGTGATGCGCTCGAAGGCTTTCAACTGCATGACCGGCTGCGTGACGGATGCCACGCGCTGGTGCAGGTAGAGCTGCGGAACTTCGTCGCCTTCGCGCGAGCCGGTGTTGGTGATATCGATTCGCGCCTTGGCCACGCCGCCGATCTCGATTTGCGCCGGCTCGACGCGCAGATTTTCGAACTTGAAAGTGGTGTAACTCAGTCCGTAGCCGAACGGGTAGAGCGGCTTTCGGGTGCTGAATTCGTAAGTGCGGTTGTCGGTCGGTTTGTGATTATAGAAATCGGGCAGCGCGCCAACCGTGTGGGGGAAGGTGATGGGCAGTTTGCCGCCGGGGTTAACGTCGCCGAATAAGACGTTGGCCGCGGCGGTGCCGCCTTCCTGTCCGAGATACCAGCCCTCCAAGATGGCCGGCACGTGTTCGGCAATGTAGTTAATGGAGAGCGGCCGGCCGTTGATGAGAAGGACGACGGTGGGAGTGCCGGTTTCGACAACCGACTTGACCAGATCGTTCTGGGCGCCGAGCAGATCGAGCGAATCGCGGTCGCCCAGATGGTATTCGCCCCAGGCTTCGCGGTTGGTGCTTTCGTTTTCGCCGACCACCAGGATGGCGACGTCGGCCTTGCGCGCCAGCTCCGTGGCGGCGGCGATCTTTTCCACCTGCGCCTGCGGATCGGCCAGCTTGACGTTGTTCGCCACCCATCCGCGCCATCCCTGCTTGGCATTGGTGATCTGGCAGCCTTCGGCATAAACCACCTTGGCCGAGGAGCCGACGCGTTCGCGAATGCCATCCAGAATGCTGACGCCGTGTCCCGGTTCGCGGGCGTATCCGCCCACGTGGACGTCGGCGGCGTTGGGGCCGATGACGGCGATGGTTTTGAGCTTGCCCAGATCGAGCGGCAGCAGGTTCTTGTCGTTCTTCAGCAGCACGACGGCCTTCTGCGCGGCCTCGACGGCCAGCTTGCGGTGCTCGGGGCCGCTGGTGATCTTCTCGGTGTAGTCGGGATCGGTGTAGGGATCTTCGAACAGGCCGAGTCGGAACTTGGCGGCGAGCAGGCGCCCCGCCGCGCGATCCACTTCGCTCTCCGGGACAGCGCCGTCCTTGACCTGGTTGATCAAGGTGCGATAGACGGAACCGTCGGAGAGGTCGAAATCGACTCCCGCGGCCAGCGCCTGGCGCGCGGCGTCGGACATATTGGCCGCCACGTGGTGATCCTGCACCAGCATCTGGAGCCCGCCACCATCGGAGGTGACATACCCGCGGAACCCCCACTCCTGGCGCAGCACGCGGTCGAGCAGCCAGTGGTTGATGTGCGACGGGACGCCATCGATCTCGTTGTAAGACGCCATGATGCTTCCCGCGTGGCCCTCCTGGACGGCGGCTTGAAATGGCACCAGGAAGTTTTCGCGGATGATGCGTTCCGAATAATTGCCGGGAGCGGTGTTGGTGCCGCCCTCGGGCTGGCTGTGCACGGCGAAGTGTTTTGGGGTGGCCATCACGTGGTGATTATCAATGTAGAACTCGTCGCCCTGCAGGCCGAGCACGGCGGCCACACCCATGCGCGAGACCAGGTACGGGTCCTCGCCGTAGGTCTCTTCGGTGCGGCCCCAGCGCGGATCGCGGGCCAGGCCAAGCACCGGAGTAAACACCTGGGCGACGCCGGCCGAGCGCGCCTCATCGCCGGCGGCGCTGAAGACGCGGCGGACCAGCGCCGGATCGAACGTGCTGGCGAGCGAGAGGGGATTCGGGAAGCTGGTGCTGCCGTTGGCCATGAAACCGTGGAGCGCTTCGCTCATGAACAGCCAGGGGATGCCGAGGCGGGTTTTCTCGCGCATATAGCGCTGCACGGCGTTGCGCAGGATGGCGCTCTGGCGCGGCGTGTAGGTGGCGTTTTCGTCATAGAGGCCGCTGAAAGCCAGATGGGCCTGATCGGGTTTGTAGGTTCCGGTGGTATCGATCAAGGAGGCGTTGGCAGGATCGCCGCCGCAGATTTCGGCGACCTTCTCCTCGAGCGTCATGCGGCTCAGCAAGTCGGCCACGCGCTCATCGATGGTGAGCTTGGGATCGCGATACTTCGGCGTGGGCTGCGCGGTGGTTGCCGGCTGGCTCGACGCAGGAAACGCGAAGAGGAGGGTGAGACTCAAAAACGTGAGGATGAAGAGGTTTCGATGGCGACGTGGCATTTCGTTTCTCCTATTGGGCGGCGTGGCACCTTGAGCAGACGGATTCGCCCCGTGGCGGGCGGCCCCACTCGAGTGGTTACGCAACTTTCGGCGGACGAGTTCCGCAAAGGACATGCAAGTAAGCGCCAGCTACGGCGGCTCGCGAATTCACTATGGTACAACCTGGACCGCCTGACCGCTCCCTTTGGTCGCGGCTCCGTTTCCGGCTCGGTTCGGCAACCTAACGGAGCCGCGACCAAAGGGAGCGGTCAGGTTGCGGCCTCGAACACCGCCATCCGATCGCCTTGCTCGTCGACGACATAGCGAATGGCCGCCGAGACATGCTCCGGCTCCCATAGCCATCGTGTGCTCCCATGCCGTGCCCAACGCTTGCGAGCGGGTTCATCCAACCTCGCCTGGTTCAGGCGCCGGCTCGCGTAGGACTTCACATCGTTCATCACCCTCTCGGGACTCGCCTCCGCTTCAACTACCAGGTGAACATGATTGGTACGAACATGAGCGGCCAGTGCCGTCCAGTGCCGCTGTTGACAGCGCTCCAGCAATGCGGCCAAAACCACTTCCCGACGGCTGCAATCCATGCCATACGGCGGCTGGTCCATCTTCCGCAATTCCGCCGCTACGCGGCCCGGGCGGGCTTCGAGCAAAGGGCTCTTTGGCAAATTGTGCGCGCGATCGACAGAACCGGCTGCATCGCCGTGCAGATGGCGGCCATAGCAGGCAAATGTAATTAGATAGATTACCGGACCCTCCTTTCGGCGGCGGTGTTCGAGGCGACCTGGCCGCTCCCTTTGGTCGCGGCTCCGTTTGGCTCGCGGCTCCGTTTGGCGTTGGCCGTTACGCCCTGAGGCGCTTGAGGGCTTCGATGGCGACGCCCCTTGCTCCGGCGGTGTCGCCATTGGGCATGATGTAAATCGGTATGCCGGCCTGCTCTTCCCGCTGCGGCGGCATGCCGGCGCGGATTTCCTGGAGGAACCAGCGCTGGAATTCCTCGCGGGTTTCGAGAGCGCCGCCGCCCACGATGAAAGCGTCCGGGTCGAAGGTATTCACCATCTCGTCGAAGAAGAGTCCCAAGGCGTGGGCCTGCACGCGGAAGATTTCCTGGCACATGGGGTCGCCGTTCTCGGCCAGGCCGCGCACCAGCTTGGCCGCATTGTGCAGGTTGCCCATGGCGCCCAGTTGGTGGCCGGGATACTTGGGCAGGAAAAACGGCAGGAAGGATCTTTCGATCGCCCCGAGCGAGCACACCGATTCCAGGCAGCCAATGCGTCCGCAATTGCATCCCGGCCGCAGGCCTTCGATGGCGGCGATGCTCTGGTAGGGGAGCAGCACGTGGCCGAGCTCTCCGCCGAATCCGACGCGGCCTTTCACCACGTTGCCCTCGACGATGACGCCGCCGCCCAGGCCGGTGCCGATCACCGCCGTGAGCGAGGTTTCCCGCGGGCTGGCGCCGAAGATGTTGAAGTGCCCCCACAACGCTCCGGCATTGCCATCGTTCAAATAGGTGACCGGGATGCCGAGCTTCTTTTCCAGGCCGGCGCGGATATCGAACCCGGCCCAGTCCGCATGCACGAAGTTGGTGGAACCGCGCGCGCTGAGCACGCCCTCGGCATTTGCCGGACCGGGAGTGTCGAGGCCGGCGGCGGCCACGTCCGCCAGCGCCACGCCGGCCTTTTCGACGGCGATCTTGAGGCCGTCCTCAATCTGCCGCAGGCAGATTTCCGGCCCCTGCCTGGCCAGCGCGGGATGCTCGCACAACCCCTCGATGAGGAACTGCTGCTGCCCGTTCACCAAGGTGTAGTTGATGGCGGTTCCGCCCAGATCGATTCCGGCGACTATCTGCACGCTGTTCTCCTGTTTGGCGATGGAACTCCGAACGTTCCACATTAGCAGGATTGCCGCCGGTGGGGCATGCTTTGGCTTGCCCAAAAACCAGCGAACTTGCACCCGAATCATCGAAAGCGATGGCGATGGCTACTCCTGAGGCGTGCCTTTGGGCAAACCTCCGGTTGGCAAGCTAAAGCATTGCCCTACCTTCTCGGCTCAGCCGGGCCGGGCTAGTGCGACAGGCGCAAAATCTGCGAAAGGAGCATTTCGAACGCCGGCGTGACGTCGCTCACCTCCTGGATTTGTATGTACATTCCGGTTGGAATGGTCCCCGAGGTGTTGTACTGGGTAGAGGTGCCTTGGGTAGTGTAGACAGTATTCGTTGCGACAGGGCCCCCCTGTGCGCACGGCACGCCATTCTCGCAGTTCGCCAGGCGTTCCAGAAGCACCGCATCCACGCCCCCGGGGCCTGAGACAGTGCCTGCGTAACCCATGGTGTAAATGATCGGCGTGAGAGTGGTGTCCTGATGAATCGTCCTCCCCGCCATATCCGCGGCATTCCAGGAGGCCAATCCGAACTGGCAGGCATTGGTCATCGGCGTATTGGAAGACGAACTGTTCCCGGGGAGAGTTCCGCTGAGTTGCAAGGGGCCGGACGCGGGCCCCACGCCGGTGCCTGCAACGGCATTGCAGTTTTGGCCGGGGCTGGTCCAGATGTAGCCCTGCGTGAAGTCGTGTTGCGTATACGGCGCAACGCTCGACCCTTGAGTCGAATCTCCGAACCAGTCCTTGCTGGGCAACTGGCTGAGAAAAGTGGTTCCAATGCCGTTGGGGTTGGGGACCGCGGAGCCCGTGCTGGCGGAACCTTGGACCTGGTAACTGCAACCGTTTGCCGGGCCAGTCGTGTTATCCATGATGCTCTCGTTGCTATTGTTACCATTGTCGTTATCGTTCTGGACCTTGGTCGAATTCACAAAGCTGGCCACGCTGGTATTGTTTACGAAGGCATTGTGGTCGTTCGAAGTGGTCGGCCCGTTGGTGTTCTGCGCCCGGACGAACGGGCCGAGGACACTATTGCTGTTACTGGCATAGCCGCCCCACTGCGCCATCCACCCTACAATCGACGTCGCCGAGACGTTTGGATACTGTCCCTGTCCGGTGACCACTCCGTCGTTGGTGTTCGCGCACCCGCTGCTGTTGCTGTAGGTGTAATTTGGCGAGGTTCCTGAGCGCGTGTATTTGAGCCAGTTGTTGCCGGTGCCTAGGGCACCACTGCCCATGGCGCCGGCGTTGAAGTCAACGGTAATGCCGTTGGGCTCGCCATCCGTCCAGAGCACGATGATATTGAGAGCTCCCGGCTCATTTGCCGCCTGCAGTTCCTTATACGCGATTTGCAGCGCTTCGGCCATCCCGGTGTTGCCGCCCGACGACACCATGTTCGCGAGCGAATCGAGCATATTGGGACTGACTGAGGTGCTATTGAAGTTCGTATCCGGGCCGGTCGGGGGATTTACCTGCCAGCCTGGCCCGGTGGGCGGATAGGTGCCCCAATCCGTCGGCGGATAGGCGACGATGGAGCTTCCCGCCATGAGGACAAGACCGAGCTTGTCGCGTCCCCCTTGAAACTGGTTGACGAAGTATGTCGCGCCAGCCTGCAAAGCTGTCAACTCGCTGCCCATGGAGCCCGACCGGTCGATCACCATAACCATCACCACATCGCGGCGGGAAGCGGTGCCGGTCGCGGTTACCGTTCCCGAGGAAAAACCAAGGATGCGCATGAACAGCAGCGGGACTTGCAGGCTCGCAACAATCTGCACGTTTCGCATTTTGTTGACGTCGTCCTGGATGAGGGCAATACAATTGCCGGAGTTGGCGTACGTGACTGGGTTCACTGGCGTCCCTGTCGGCTTAATCTGCCCGTTAGACTGCGTACACTGTACGTCGTTGAAATTGTAAGATCCCCAGTAGCTGCCTTGCCCGCCGTTGGAGAGATTGGCTCGCATGAACTGGTCCGCCGCCAAGGTCATCGCCGACTGTTGCGCGGAGGTGGACAGGCCTGCGCTGAGGGAATTGGCCGCGGCGAGGGCGCCGCCATCCACGGCCGATTGCAGCTTCAACTGAACGGTATACAACAGGGTCGCATCGATGGCGAGCCCCACCATGGGGATCAGAACGAACGGCAGCATCATGGTGAACATGATCATGATGTTGCCGCCCTGCCGCCTCCGCCGCCGATTGGACGGATCGGATACCGGTCGCAGTCTCGTATCGGGCGGATTAGAATACCGCGTACGCATAATCGCCTCCCTTGGTGTATCCCGCCAGCCCCCGGGCTTGAAAAAAGACTTCCACCACATATATCGGCTGGCCGGCCTGGTAACCGTCTGTGCCAGTTTGCAACGGCGCGGGAATCAGGCTGAAGGTGGTCCTGTCGTTCGCATTGGTCAGAAAGTCGGTAAGGTTGCCGGTGTTGTCGGTGGCAAAGGTACCGGTGGGCGTGCCGAAATTGCTCGTCCACAAGCTGGTATTGCCTTGCGTGTATCGTTGTCTAAACACAAAGTAGAGCTGGTTGGTGCAGCCAGTGGGACACAGGGCGTTCCCCGGGTAGGTAATTGTCGAGAAAATGACAACTCCGGTTCCCGAAGCGGTCAGTGTGCCGAGCTGCTGTGTGATCAGGGTAAGACTCTCGTTCGTGCCCGAATCGCCGCTGGATGAGAAATCCGCGCCGCGGCTATACATGCTCGCCAGATCCCGAGCCATCTGCTGGACCTGTTGTTCCCGAACCATGGACGATCCGATCCACAGCGTCCCGACTATTAGCGGAAGCCAGATAGGGATCAGCATGGTGAACTCCACCATGGAGCCGCCCCGAGTGGTTGGTTTTCGATTGCGCATCGTGTTTTTCCCTACTGCGCCGGGCATACATACCCCCCATTCGATTCCGCAGGCGCTTCCATGCGGTCCCAGGCTACGGCGCCCGTTGTGATTCCGCCCAGTGAACCCATCCCGGGCGATTTGACGAAAGGCACGAGCAAGCTCCCCGGAAAGTTCTGCACGGAAACCGAGACCAGCGGGAGGTTTCCGTCCGTCTGCATGCAGTTGCCACCAGATATGCCGTCTTGGCTGGCGTACGAGCCGGTGTTCGGATCGACAAGATACCAGTCCACGTAAATGCCGTGCCAGCCGTTGGTGCCCAAGGCGACCGAGCCGGGGTTGGCAGCCAATGTCCCGAACGCGTTTTGCAGAACATATGTCTGGGTGGAGGCCCTCGCTCCCATGCCAGTCATCACCTGGCTGGTAACCGCATAGCGCACAGCCTGCGAGACAGCGTGCTGGATGGTCGCCCGCTGGTACACCGAGTATGCGATGTCCAGAATCAGAGCCGTAAACCCCAGGAAGGGAAGCAGCACCAGGGTGAACTCGATCAACTCCACGCCCCGCTGCATCCGCCTGCGTAAACCAGACCGATTTTTTTGATTGCTCTGCATGAATAGCTCCGGGCCGCCGGCCACACCTCGACCCCCTATGGGCAACCTGCAATTTGCCCGCATGACATAAAGACGATTGGCCGGCGAGTATTCTTTACGTCTATACAGGGGAAGCCGAGGCCTGTGCTGGTACAAAACGGCAAGCTAAAGCATGCCCTACCAATGGCTTGGTTAATCAAAGTTGGCAGGCGCAGTACTACCCAATGGCCATCTATATGACGGGACTGCGCCGGAGTAAGATCGAGTGCGATGCGGAGTCCGGACAAGCTCGAAGTGGAAATCGAGCGGGAAATCGTCGATCTTTACGAGAGGGAAGCCGGTGGCCTGCTGCGTTACGCCACAGCGCTGGCGGCCAATCCGGAAATGGCCCACGACGCGCTGCAAGAGGCGTTTTTCCGTTTGTTCCTTTGCCGTTCGGCGGGGCAGCGGATCCGGTCGCCCAAGGGCTGGCTGTTTCGCGTGACGCGCAACTACGTGCTGGATCAGAAGAAGGCGGGCTCGCGGAACGAAGTCGGCATGGAATCGTTGCGCAACATGGCGGGGCCGGTCGAGCATCCGGAAGCCGGCGGGCAGGCCTCCGAGTTGATCGAAGGACTGCGGCAAATCGGTCTCTCGCCAAGGGAGATGGAATGCGTCCGGCTGCGCATGGAAGACTTGCGGTACGATGAAATCGCGGTAGTGCTGGGGATGAGTTCGGGAACGGTGGGCGCGCTGCTCACCAGGGCGCACGGCAAGATCCGCAAGGCGGTGGACGCCGGCAAGAGGAACCGCGAGGCGCGCGAGGCGGCAGCGAGAGAAGAACGTTATGCATCCTAGCAACGCCACTTTAATCGCCTTCCGCGATGCGGAAACCGGCGGGAGCCGAGGCAGGCGTTTATCGAGGCATCTGGCGAAATGCGAGAAGTGCCGCGAACGGCTGGGGCGCATTGAACGCGAGAGGGACGAGTTATCGGCGCGGGCCGCCGCACCGGCCGGCGACGTCCGGCAAGGCCTGTCCGAAGTGCTCGCGGCGATCGCCGCCTGGCAGGAAGGCCGCGATGGCGCGGCGGCGTCCGAATTGAGAGCCCGGCTGCGGTGGCAGATCGAGACGTATTTTGGCTCGCGGGCTGGCTCGGCGGTGGAGAGCCCCGGTATGGCGGCGGAAGAAATGTTGGGGAAGGCGAGCGAACTGCTCGATGTCTTTTTGGGGCCCGAGGCGGCGGAGGCGGTGCGGGACGAGGTCTTCCGCGGACTGGACTGGGCCGCACCGGCCGGAGAGATATGCCGATGACGCGAAAAAGCAGCTTGGATGGGATCGAATCGGCGCCCCGATGGATCGTGATATTCCTGGGCGCGTATTTGATCGTCCATCTGTTTGCGCTTTACTTTTGGAACATGGCGGGAAGCGCTTTCTCGGTTCAAGGAACCTCGGGCGGCGCCTCCGGGCTGTCGGTGACGGCCATGGCCGCGGTGGGTTTGTGGCTGTGCCTGCTGGTATTGCGAAGCTTTCCGCGGGGCGCGCCGCTGCGGCCGGCGTGGATGCTGATTACCTTGGCGGCGGCGGCACAAGCCGTTTCGGGCGCACTGGCGCAACTGTTGGGATCCAACTGGCTGCTGAACCCACTCATGTGGGGCGGCCAGGCGAGAGCCGGGTTGATTGAGCAGATCCGGCGCGGCGCGCTGATCGCCGGCGGCCCCGTGCAACTGGCCCTGCTGGCGGCGGGAATGCTGGCGGCGCTGCGGGTGCTGCGGAAATTCGGCTTCTGGGTGCGGCCCAGCGCAGCCGATTGGGCGGTGTCGAGCGTCATCTACCTGCTCGCTCTCTGCCGGTTCGGCGAGGCCGGCGCAGCCTCGCTGGCGGGGAGGCCGATCGGCAGCGAGGACTGGATCTCGCTGGCCGGACTGCCCATCCTGTGCGTGCTGTTGCTGGAAGCCATGCTGCTGCGGCAATCGGTTGTCCGCATGGGTAATGGGCTGGTCTCCAAATGCTGGGCGGCGTTCATGTGCGGCATCTTCTTGATGGGAGCCGGCGAACTGGCGCTGTGGGTAATTCCTCACTACTCGCACGCGTGGCCGCTCGACACGATCGCCTCGCTCGTCCGGTTCCCCACCGCGGCTGTTTTCGCGCTGGCGCCCGCTTGCCAGGTGGCGGCGCAACGCCGGGCCATCAAACCCGCCGGCGACGGACGCGCGGACCTGGCGACCGGCGTTCCCGCGCTGGCGCGTTAGCGGCGCGTTCCGTAATAACCGTGCCGACCGCTCCCTGACAGTCGCGGCTCCGTTTGCGCATCGGAGCCGCGACCGTAAGGGAGCGGTTGAAAACAGCTATTACGGAACGAGGACTCAAAGGGCCGCGGCCGCACCGGCGAGGCCTGTTTCCGCGCGGCTGGGAAAGCTCACGGCGGGTTCCTCCTGGAATGAATCGTCCCAACCATCGAGACGCGGCCGGGCGAGCGCGTAGATCCACGAGCCCGCGGGTATCCGCCTGGGCGCGCCGAACGGAATCCGCCATCGCACCTCCGGCCGGCCGCTGCGCAGATCGACATAACGATGCGGCAAGAGTTCGAGCAGCCACCACCAGCCGTGCAGGGAAGGATGGATTTCGCCGTTGCCGTCCGGGGGCACATAGTCCGGCATCCAGGGTTCGGGCCGCGGCGCTTTGCCGAGCACCACGGCTGCTTTCTCGCGGTCGATCCTCAGCCCCGCCGCCTCAGCCTCGTACAACATCCACTCGAGCGTCACCTTGGACAACCCGCTTTCGGACTCCGGATAGCTTCCTCCGACATCCGAATGGACGCCCGCGAACCAGACCTGCTTGATGCTCTGGCCCTCGAACGGCGCGCCCCACAGGTTCTGCCGGTAGTAACTGCGGCGCTCATGAATGGAGACCGCGTGCCGCCCGATGTGCATGCTGGGATTCCGCGCCGAGAACGGGAGCACGACCGGATCCCAGATCCATCCCACCGAACTGACGGTATCCCAGAGCCCCTCAAAAAAGACCGGACAGTCGCGCGAGAAAGTCGCCTTGAAAAAGTCCGCCGTGTCGAACGTTTCCTTCATGCCGCCGGCGCGGCGGGTTTTACCTGCGAATAACTGGATCACATAGGGGACCAACTCCTCGTTGCCGGGGTGCAGCAAACCATACATATGCAAAAGGCCGGCCAGCGCACGGGCGGTGAAGGAGCCGCGGCTGAAGCCGAACAGATACACGCGATCGCCATCGGCATACGTATTCATCAGGTAGCGATAGGCGTCCTCGACGTTCGCGAGCAAGCCGGCTCCGAACGCCAGCCCTTTGATCACGGACCAGTGTCTTTCGAACCAACCCCGCGCCGCCGGAGACGCCATGGTGCCAACGCCGGGGTGATAGTAACCGCACTGCGTCGCGTCGATCACCAGCGTGCCGTACAGCTTAATCACGTTGGAGTTGCTATCGGCGCCGAACTCGTTTCCCGTTCCATCGCAGCAGAGCACGATGTTTTTCGCCATGGAGGGTAATATTACACCAAATTCACCCAGCGCGGCCATGGGGTTTACGGTGCATGAGAAGTGGCTTGCAATGAGACGATTCCGGGTTTTCGGCGGCACACATTGGCAAACCGGGCCTCCCCCGCCGCGCCGGGCTGCGAAAAAATGAGATAAACCGCTCCAAATTGAGGCGGTTGGAAGTATAATCGCTAATGATTGCTTGGGGAGGACTATGCCCACGAATAAACACGGTTTGATCGACAGTCTGAAGCACATGGCCTTTGAAGACGAGCCGGAAAAGCCGGAGACGCCGGAGAAGCCAGCGGCCATTACCACGCCGGCCGCGGCGCAGACCTTTGGAACCGCCGCTCACACGTTTGCGCCGGCAGCGCCGGCCGAGACGTTTGCACCAGCGGAGAGCAGTGCGCCTCCGCCGGCCGCGTATTCGTTGCCGATCGATACGGGAGTGGTGCCGGATAACGACGAAGCCTACCGGAAGCTTCTGTCCAAGACCGATTTCGAAGGCACCGACGTGGCGGCGACCATACACAAGTTTCTGGAACCTCTCAAGGCCATCCCGGACACCGTGATGCCTCCCAACATCAAGTTCAAGACCGCGGTTTTGCAGGCTAAGGCACAAGCCGGATTGACGGAAGACAGCATTCTGGCGGTCTTCGACACGCTGAAAGCCAGGCTGCAGCAGGAAGAAGACGCGTTCAACGCGAAAGCGCAGCAGTTTGTGGCGCGCGAGATTACCGGCCGGCAGGACCATATCGGCCAGATCTCCGCGCAGATCACGCAGATGCAGCAGCAACTTGCCCAATTGTCCGGCGAACTGGTGGAGGCGCAGGGCAAGAGCACGCACGTGCAAAGCCAGTTTACGGCAGCCGCGCAGCGCCGCGGAACTGAAATCGAACAGCAGAGGGCGCAGTACGCCGCTCTGCTGAAAGGATAAGACACAAGTCATGAGCCTGGTACCGGTTACTCCCAGCTTCACGCAGAACCTGCAAAACTATACGCCGAAGTCGTTCTGGAAGCGTCCCGAGGGCCCCTTCGGAGCGGTTGTGCTGGCGGCCATAATCGTGGGCGCAGGCGTAGGCCTGTATCTCATCCTGCCGTTTCTGATTACGCTGCTGACGAACACGCTGTATGCGGCCGGACTGGTGGCGGTGCTGATTGCGGTGCTGTGGCTGGCGTTCAATCCAACCTTTCGCGCGGCAGTCAGGAACTTGTTTCAATACGTGGTGCGGTGGTTCGCCTCGTGGGTGGTGGAGACGGATCCGATCGGCATCCTGCGCAACAACCTGGATGACATGAAGAAGGCGAAATCGGACCTGGACCAGACGCTGCAGCGGTTCGCCGGCAGCGACGAAAGGCTGCAACGCAGCATCGCCGCGAAGAACGACGAAATCAACACGCTCGGTCACAAGGCCGCCAAGGCGGAGCAAATGGCGGCGGCCGCCACCGACCCGATGGAGAAGGAACGCCTGATGCTGGAACGCCAGACCTTCCTCGAGAAGGCCGGCATGCTGATGCAAGGCGTGAAGCAGTTGCAGGCCCTGGAAGACCAGACTTCGAAGATGCTGCATACGTTCCAGCACTGGTCGCAAATCGCCGACAGCAAGATCCAGCGGACGGAGAACAAGGTCGGTTTCCTGGCCGAGCAGCGCAAGATGATACTGGACGCCAAGGCGACGCTGGGAGTTGGCCAGCGGCTGCTGCGCGGCAATCCGGAGCAATTGAAGATGGTGGATATGGCCCTGGACTACCTCGAGGACGATACGTCCCGCACCTTGGGCGAGATCCGCGAGTTCTCCCGTTACACCGACAAACTGCTGACCGACGATCAAATCGAATCCGGCGCGGCGGCGGACGAAGCGGCCAGCAGATTCGCTGAGTTCAGCCAGAAGCTGCTTACCGACGGCAACAAGCCCGCCGGCGCCGATATGATCGAGATTCCCGGCATCGCCGCGCCGGAGCCGCTCAGGATGCCCCGGCCCGCGACAGGCCCGCAAGGCGCGGGCAGCGATTACGACAACATGTTCAAGTAAGCAATTTCATACGAATTCGTTGAGAGGAAGAAGCCAATGGCGCGTTTGAAGCCGCAAGCGAAAGTTTTCCTGATTGTGATCGTGGCCGTGGGAGTGGTTTACGGACTGCGCCTCGCCATGCAGCGCGGTCTGATTCCAACCCCGGGCATCATAAAGTCGATTGTCGCCACTCGCGTGGACCTGCCGCCGCAAACGGAGGCGCAAGTGGCCAACGTGCAGGCTCTGCCGTACCCGACGACCGCCCCAGCTAATGTTTCGGCGACGCGCATACCGATCGACATCTGGGAGTGGAACGCCATGTTCGCCCTGCTGTACGCCAACGGCGGCAAGGACACCGCCAAAGGATCGCTGATGGAGAAATACGGCGTGAACCTGGCTTTGCACCGCGAGGATTCGAACTCGCAGATGAAGGCCGACCTGCTGGCCTGCGCCAAGCAACTCCACGACGGCGAGAAGACCTGCTCCTCGGGCGCCGCGGCCCTGGTAGTGATGGGCGACGGCGGCGGCCAATGGCTGGCCGATCTGAATCCGCAACTGAAGAAACTGGGGCCGGAATACCAGGCCGTGATCATCGGCTCGGTGGGCCGGTCGAACGGAGAAGATGCGCTGCTCGGCCCGGCCGAGTGGAAGTCGAATCCGCAGAGCATGAAGGGCAAGACTGTGGTCGGCGTGATTCGCGACGGCGACTGGAACATCGCGCTGAACTATATGGGTTCGAACGCCCTCAAGAACAACCCCGATCTGAACACCTACGACCCGGACGCGGTCAACTGGATTTCGGCGCCGGATGAGGACTACATCAAGGCCGTGACCGAAGTGTACGTTCCCAACCGTTGCGAAGACCGCAAGGCGGTGAAGGATGGCCGGCCGACCGGAGAGACCGTCAAGGTTTGTCCGGATGGCGTGGTGACCTGGACCCCCGGCGACGAACAGGCGGTGCATGGCCGCCCGGGCACGACCAAGATCGTGTCCTCGCATGAGTACGCTTCGCAGATGCCGGCCGTGATCATGGGCATCAAGAAGTTCTTCAACGACAATCGCGACGAAGTGCATGGCCTGTTGGCGGCGAGTTTCCAGGCCGCCGACCAGGTGAAGGCCTTCGATGCGGTTCGCCGCAAGGCCGGCGAAATCTCCGCCAAGATCTACAACGACCAGAACGGCGACTATTGGTACAACTACTACATGGGCGTGCGCGATCCGAAGTCGGGCCAGTTGCTGGGCGGCTCGGCGGTCTTCAATCTCGAGGACAATGTCAACTATTTCGGACTGGATGGCAAGCACAACAACAACATGCGCGCCAGTTACGAGACATTCGGCAAGATCGCGACCATGAACTACCCGCAACTGTTCAAGGACAATCCCATTCCGCCGTACAAGGAAGCGGTGGACACTTCGTTCATCTTTGGCGCGCAGGCGCTGCTGAACACCAGCGGCGTGCAGGGCGCCAGCGCGGAGACGGTGGATTATGCCAAAGAAGCCGCCAGCGGCAACGTGGTCGGCCATAAGGCTGTGTACATCAACTTCGCGACTGGTTCCGACCAGCCCTTGCCGAACAGCCTGCCGACGCTGAACGAACTCAAGGATGCGCTGGCGATCAACTCGCAGTTGGCGCTCCAGATTGATGGATACACGGACGACGCCGGCAGCGACGCGGTCAACGTCCCGCTGAGCGAAAAACGCGCTCAGGCAGTGAAACGCTACTTCCAGCAGGTGGCTCCGCTGAGTTTCCCGGATTCGCGCTTCACGGCCGTGGCGGGCCACGGTTCGCAAAACCCGCTGGCCTCGAACGCGACGGCCGGAGGCAAGGCGCTGAACCGGCGGGTGGAGATTAGCCAGATCGGACAGTAGTTCCGCGGGCGACGGGGAGGGACTAACCTCCCCGGGCTTTCTAGTCCGCCGGATAAACCATGAATCACGCTGTCGCGGTATTTTCCCCTAATGCGGTTCTGAGCAAGAACACCGTCCGGATACTGGTCGCCGTGCAGGTTGCGGTGGTGCTCCTGCTGTGGATCGTCACTCCCTTTGTTCTGTTCCCCAAGCCGGACGAAGTGCTGCGAGCGCTGGGAGACATGTGGGAGCAGGGGCTGGGAGGGGAACTGATCACCAGCTTCTATCTGAACCTGGAAGCGATCAGTCTGGCCACGGTGGTTTCCCTCCTGCTGGCTTATGCGACGGTGATGCCCTTTTTCCGTCCCGTCGTCGCCCTGCTCAGCAAGCTTCGGTTTCTGTCGCTGGTCGGACTGACTTTCTTCTTTACGCTGATGGCCAAGAGCGGCCATCAACTGAAACTGTCGCTGCTGGTGTTCTCGGTTTCGGTGTTCTTCGTTACCGGAATGGCCGACGTTATCAATAGCATCCCGAAAGAGAAGTTCGACCTGGCGCGCACGCTGCGCATGGGCGAGTGGCGCGTGGTTTGGGAAGTGATCGTGCTGGGCCAGATTGACAAGGTTTTCGACGTGCTCCGCCAGAATGCGGCGATCGGCTGGATGATGCTCACCATGGTAGAAGGCATCGTGCGGTCCGAGGGCGGCGTGGGAACCATTCTGCTCGACCAGAACCACCACTTCCGGCTGGCCGCGGTCTTCGCCATCCAATTGACAATTCTCATGCTCGGCTTGCTTCAGGATTACGGGATCGGCTTGTTGAAGAACCTGTTTTGTCCGTATGCGGCCCTGACGCTGGAGCGGAAATAATGGCAAACACCCCGTACAGCCTCGGCCAGACATTGTTGAAGATCGAAAACGTATGTCTCGAGTACGATGGACGTCCCGTGCTCAAGAACGTCAACGGCGAGGTGCGCGACATCATCGTACCGGGCAGGGTACAGGGCCAGGTGGTGGGGTTCCTGGGTCCCTCCGGCTGCGGCAAGACCAGCTTGTTCCGGATTATCGCGGGGTTGAATCAGCCGACGTCGGGCCGGGTATCCGTGAACGGTTTCGATCGCCCGGTCAGGGCGGGTGAAGTCGGCGTGGTCTCGCAAAGCTACCCCCTTTTCGAACATCGCACCGTGCTCGGCAATCTCATGCTGGGGGCCAAACAGAAGGAAAAAGACTCCCAGGTTGCCCATGACAAGGTCATGGCGTTGCTGAATGAGTTCGGGCTGGAAGACAAGTTCAACCTGTACCCCGCTCAGCTTTCGGGCGGCCAGCGTCAAAGGTGCGCCATTATCCAGCAGATCCTGTGCAGCGAACACTTCCTGCTGATGGACGAACCGTTTTCCGGTCTCGACCTGCTCATGCTCGAAAAGACCTGCGAGCTGATCACCAAGGTCGCCGACATGGACGACCTCAACACGATTATCGTGGTCACCCATGACGTGACCGCGGCATGCTCGGTGGCCGACCATCTCTGGCTGATGGGCCGCGATTCGGACAGCAATGGAAACAAGCTTCCCGGTTCCCGCATCGTGAAGGAGTACAACCTGATCGAACGCGATCTGTGCTGGCAGCCTGGTATTATAACCACAGCGCCATTCATGGACTTTGTTCGGGAAGTCAAAGAGGAATTCAGGAGACTCTAAATGGGCACGAAAAAAGAGATCGACCTTTTGATTTGCAAGTGCAAGGACTGCACTCATTGGGAAATCGGCCGGGATGTGATCATTTGCAAGACTTGCGGTTTGACCTTGCCCGCCAAGGTCACCGTGGACGACCACCACATGCTGCATTGGAAGAAGCACGAGCGCTAGTCTCGCGCCGCGCGGGGTTTATGAGACAAGTCCGGCGGGGTGTGAATCCACGCCCTGCAGCGCCGATGCTCTACAGCTTCATGCCCGTCGGCGATTGCCTCAGAACGCCGAAAACCCTGCTCCATAACTAAAGTAAAAGTACCAGCTAAGGGGACTGACAGTACCCTTTTTGGTTACCAGCACTTGCCAGCTCTTCCGTGGTCATGGGAGTATGTCCCCATCTGCCGAATTAAGGAGGAGAGGACGAAATGCACATTTCCTATGAGGACGGTCTTCGTCAAGAGGGTCTGATTCTGGCACTGGCCGGTCCGGAATTGAGAGTAGCCATCCGTGGCGCCGACGATCCGGCGCAGTTCAACCTGGTGGGTCATTCCTGGCTCGCGGAAGACGGCCGGAAAGTCACCTTCGAGTTTCCTCTTGGCATGGTTCGAAGCCAGGAATTCCTGACGGCGATTCAGGAAGTGACCGTCGAGGGACTTAGTGCGCCGAGGCTTTGCGAGTCCGGGGGTGAATGCCTGCTCAAGCGCATGGCGGCCAATCCCGAAGGTCTGAACTGACAGCCTTTCGCTCCCGCCCGCTCAGTCGAAAAGGGTCTGGCTAACATAGAATTGTCTCCGCCAACCGGCAAACCAGTACCGCATAAAGTCTTTTCCGATGTACAATAGGCCTGACATAGGCTGTCAATCGAGTTATCCATGCCGACAAAACTTACGACCGAAATTCTCACTGCCGCAATTGGCGGGTTAGAGATCCAGAAGAAACGGATCGATGCCCAAATAGCCGAGATCCGGCAAATGCTTGACGGTGGCCCGAAGCCAGCCGCCGCCCTTTCCCAATCGCCCTCGCCCAAACGGCGGAAGATCAGCAAGGCTGGCAGGGCGGCAATCGCCGCGGCACAGCGGAAGAGATGGGCTGAATCCAAGAAGCAGCAAGCCGCGCCGGCAGCGCCGAAGCCGAAACGGAAGCTCTCGGCGGCTGGCAGACGGGCAATCATCGCGGCTACTAAGAAGCGTTGGGCCGCCAAGCGGGCGGAAGCCGCCAAGCAAACGGGCGCTTAATCCGGAAGACAGGCGACAATAACCGATCGCCTGACCTACCGCCAGGGTGCCGGCGCGAGAGGCTCACAGCCGAAGTGTATACTTAAGTTGAACACTTTGTTTCGCGGGTCTCGCAGTTTACAACCCGCACGCAACCGCTCGATTGTTCGGAGTTGGTTGACCCTGCCCAGGCTGCGCCGGCTGTCGCAGACCCTCTTCCTCGGACTCTTCCTGGTCCTTCTCTCGAAAACCGAGTTGCACGGTTCCTTCTCTCCAGGCGCGATCGATTTCCGCCTGTCACCCGCGGCGCGCGCTTTCTTGGAAACCGACCCATTAGTCGGCATCGTCAATGCGCTGGCCACGCGCGCGCTCTATCGCGGATTGCTGTGGAGTTTGGCAATCCTCATCCCGACGTTATTCCTGGGACGGTTCTTCTGTGGCTGGATATGCCCGCTGGGGACGCTGAACCACCTGGTGAGCAATGTCCGGTCGGAGAAAAAGTCGGGCCTTCGGCTCATCGCGTCCAACCGTTACAAGCAGTGGCAAGGCTTCAAATACTATCTGCTTTTCGCTTTGCTTGCCGCGGCCTTGCTGGGCAGCGCGCTGGTGGGGATTCTCGATCCGATAGCGCTCACCGTGCGATCTTTCGCGCTTTCGATTTTGCCGGCATGGAACTACGCGCTGAGCGCATTGTCCGGGCTGGGCCACGGTCATTTCGCGCTGCCGGCCGCGCTGCTCAGCTTCAAGCAGGCGCATTTCCGGCAGGGTTTCCTGCTCGGAGTGATTTTCATAGCTATCCTGGCGCTGAACCTGCGCATCACCCGCTTCTGGTGCCGCGCGGTGTGCCCGCTCGGCGGGCTGTTGGGGCTTCTCTCGCGCTGGTCCATTCTGGGGCTGGTGAAGCAGCCGGCCCATTGCGAGGATTGCAACCGTTGCCTGCTCCATTGCCAGGGCGGGGACGATCCCATTCCCGGTGCGCGGTGGCGCAAAGCCGAATGCCATCTGTGCATGAACTGCGTGGCCGATTGCCCGGAGAGCGGGATTCAATTTCGCTTCTTTCCGCCGGCTGCCGGCTCGGCAACCGTTGAGGGCGCGGATCTCAAGCGGCGGCAGGTGCTGACAGGCCTCGTTGCCGGCGCGGTAACGATTCCCCTGTTGCGCGCCAATACCGGCCTGAGCGCCGAACCTCACGAGCGGCTGATCCGGCCTCCGGCGGCGCTCGACGAGATCGAGTTCCTGTCGCGCTGCATCCGCTGCGGCGAGTGCATGAAAGTGTGTCCGAACAACGCCTTGCATCCCGTATTCAGCGAAGCGGGCTGGGAAGGTATCTGGACTCCCGTGGTGGTGCCGCGCGTCGGATATTGCGAGCCCAGTTGCACGCTGTGCGGCCAGGTGTGTCCCACCGGCGCGATTTGGGAGTTCACGTCACAGGAAAAAGGCTGGGCGGCTTCCTCTATGCCCGCAGCAGACACCGGGCCGATCCGTCTCGGCACGGCTTTCTACGACCGCGGCCGATGTCTGCCCTGGGCCACATCCACCGACTGCATTGTGTGCGAGGAATGGTGCCCGACCTCGCCCAAGGCCGTCTACCTGCAATCGGCCGAGGTGACCGATTCGACCGGGAACGCGAAGCAGGTCCGCCAGCCATACATCGATCCCGCGCGATGCGTCGGTTGCGGCGCGTGTGAGTATGTGTGCCCTGTGAAAGATCGTCCTGCCGTTTATGTGACCAGCGCCGGCGAGAGCCGGTCGAAGACGAACCAGATCCTGCTGGGACAAGCGCCCAAACCAATGTCGTGGTTTCCGGAGAGTGGCGATGCGCCGGGATGGACGAAGGTGGGCGAAACGCGTCTGTTCGAAGCCGCCGATCTCTGGAAGTATGTGGATGGCGACGCCGAGCGGTATCTGCGGGCGGGTGTCCGCCGCACCCTCACGGCGAATTACCGTTATGGAGACACCGTGGAGGCCGTCGCGGACGTGCACTTGATGGAAGCGCCGTCGGGCGCCGCGATGATCTTCGAATCCGAGCCATCCGCCGGAAGCCGGATGCTAGCGCTCGGCGATGCGGGCAGGAGCTATGGACAATCCCTGACGTTTCGCCGAGGGCGCTTCTTCATTCGTCTGGTGGCCTACCAGGATACGCCGCAGACGGAACGGGCGCTGGTGAGTTTGGGGCAGGCGATTGAGAGAAGGCTGGGGCGGTAGCGTCGCTGCCTGCAATTCCGTCGGCTTTAGAGCGCGGACACTCCCGCAGGCAAGCCATGTGGTAATCTCCTGGTCATGCCGAAAACCAGTTGGTTCAGGCGGTGCTCGTGCTCAGTGTTCGCACTGGTGGTAATTGCGTGTGCCGTGTCGCCGCTCGGCGGTGTCAACGCACCCGGACAGGTCTTGCCGAACCTTGTCCGTGCGAATGAGCGTTTTGGAAGAAGGCTCTTCGAGAAAGTCCACAAGGGCGAACCAGAACAAAATGTGGTGGTGTGCCCGGTTTCGCTTACGATCATTCTCGCCGCAATTGAGAGTACATCCTGGGGTTCGCAGTTGAGCAAGGAGATTGGGGATACTTTAGGCTGGGGCTTCCCTGTACGCCTAGGCATACCGGTGCGGATGTTGCTCGGGGCCTTCGACGAACCCAAACGGCAGCCCGCTCCATCGGGAGGTGGGTCCATGGCAGACGCGCTCCCAGATCCCATCCCAGTTCGGGAAGAAAGCTGGATCACAAATACTTTCATGTTCCGCAGCGAGGACTTAGGTCAGAAGCTTGAGCCGCTTGCGCAGATGTTTGTCGATGACAGTTCCAAGTACTTCGGGATGAAATTCGTGGACGCCGGCACCGCGAATCCGACCGTGAACGAACTCCGTGCCGCTCGCCCGTCCGCGGGCGCGCTCCCGCAGGTTCCCGCTGGGAACGACGTGTGGATCTCGTCCGACGCCCATCTCCGCACTCACTGGGGGGCATACGCGTTCTACTTTGGTAGGCCGTTTACGGGTGAGTTCCGGGCGGCGAGAGGAGACAAACGGCAGGTGGAGATGATTACCAGCGGGATGTCGAAATACCCTCACGCCGTTACGGATTCGTTTGAGGCGGTGGTTCTGCCATGCGACAGAGCGTACATGGTTGCGGTTCTTCCCGCGCCTGGAAAGGACATTCACGAACTCGAAAGGGATCTGGCCGATTACCCAGAGACCCTGGACGGACTCCTAAACGAGGAACTAGGAGAAGTCATCATACCCACGTTTCGTATCGGTTTCGAGACGGACCTGAGGACGCAGCTCGAGGAAATGGGAATAAAGGGGATATCCAAAGACCTCGGGCTAATGATTAGACCCGGGTCTCACCTCACCGAGGTGGAGCAAAAGGTCGACTTCGTGGTCGACAAACAGGGCATAAGCGCCAGCGCGGAGCCCGTAGCCGGAGTCGTCTACGGAATCACCAGGGGACCATCAAAAGGGCCGCCGCCCAAGATGTTCAAGATGCAGATCGACCGGCCATTCGTTTTTCTGGTCCGCGACAACAACACCAATGCGCTGCTGTTTATGGGAGCGGTCATGGACCCTACCCAGAGCCACTGAGCCTGACAGCGGACCGAGCGCGCTAGTGAGGCTAGGCTAGGCCGTCGGACTCAGGCTGGCACGGTAACGGCCCCTGGCTCCTCTCCGCGCCCAGTGCTATAAAGGAATCGGAATACCTGAAACAGCCGAGGTTCCCTGGGGCAAGAGCCAATGCGCGTCGGGCCACAACACGGCATCACTCGCAGGGGGCTTCTGCGAGGCAGCCTGGCGGGGGCGTTCGCGGGCAGAGCTGCGGCGGCTGAAAAATCCAAAGTCGTGATTGCGCGCGATCCGGCTCTGCGCGGCGCCGGAGGCTCTCCCGATTCCAGCCGGGTTTTGAAAATGCTCGATCGGGCCATGCAGTCGTTCTACGGCGGCGATTCGCCGATCGACGCCTGGAAGAAAGTGGTGCGGCCCGGCGAAGTGGTCGGTCTGAAGGTGAACTGCCTCTCCGGCAGGGGCGCCGCCACCAGCACGGTTCTGGTGGAAGCCATCTGCGACCGCTTGCAGCAAGCCGGAATCCCGCAGAAGGACATCGTGATCTGGGACCGGCTGAACTCCGACCTGGAGAGCGCCGGCTACCGCGTGGCCTCGCGCAAGGATCGCATCCGCTCGATCGGCAACGACACCGCCGGCTACGACGACGAACTGACGATCCAGGGAAGCGCGGGCAGCCTGCTCTCGAATACGCTGGTACACACTTGCGATGCGGTGATCAACCTGCCCGTGCTCAAAGACCATGGCATTGTCGGCGTAACGCTGGCGCTCAAGAACTTATTCGGCGCGATTCACAATCCGAATAAGTACCACACGAATGCGGGCGACCCTTACGTCGCGGACGTCAATATGTTCCCGGCGATTCGGCAAAAAGTGCGGCTGACTATTTGCGACGCACTGACGGCGCAGTATGAAGGCGGACCTTCTTATATGCCGCAATGGTCGTGGCCTTATAACGGCCTGATGGTGGCGCGCGACCCGGTGGCGCTGGATTACACGGGCTGGCAGATCCTCGAACGCAAGCGCGCTGAAAAAGGGATGAAGTCGCTGCGCGAGTTGCATCGCGAGCCGGCCTACATCGCGACCGCGGCGGACGCACGCCACCGGCTGGGGACCAACGATCCGAACCTGATCGGCGTGGTGGAGGTGTAACTCGATGGATCGCAGGGCCTTCGTTCAGTTGCTGGCGCTGCCGGCGGTAGCGGCGGGCGCGGCTGAGTCCGATGCCCGGTTCACCATCGAAGCGCGATTCTATGAGAAGCTGCCCTACAAGAAAATCAAGTGCAAGCTGTGCCCGCGCGAGTGCGTGATCGACGATCGCGAACGCGGTTACTGCGGTGTGCGCGAAAACCGCGGCGGCACTTACTATTCGCTGGTATATGCGCGCGTGTGCGCGGCTCACGTCGATCCCATCGAGA
>Ga0326727_10003367_pt1 | contig 51294 bp, 50 predicted proteins | sample MB2enrmetagenome_FD_207643 | JGI IMG/M metagenome (GOLD analysis project Ga0326727, IMG submission 207643) | Lab enriched peat soil microbial communities from McLean, Ithaca, NY, United States - MB29MY | ecosystem: Environmental > Terrestrial > Soil > Wetlands > Peat | place: USA: New York...
CTCATCATCTCTTTGCAAGCTCGATTGCGCCGTCTGTATGCACAAAGAACACGCCCTTTGCTGTTCCAATGTACTCCGGGAGGGATGGTTTGCGATTCAACACATAGAGCACGTCTGTATCCTCGGGAACGTCAGACAGCACATGGCTATGCGCGCCCCCAACAATGCTTGAGTTCGGCTTGGCCTCAAACTCGAGAATGCCCTTGTGCAACTGCCGCGTCTCGACGATCTGATTGCCATCCGGCGAGACGGTGTAGCGGACGTCGCCGCCGAGCGGCCATATCGTATTCTTTGTCTGGCCAGGATAGAGGTAGACATAAAGATCGCCGTCGGGAGCGGGAAGAATCGCAGTGTTGTAGGGGCGATTCGGATGCTGGAAGCCGGCGATGGCAAGCTCCAGAGCGCGCTCCTTCGCGGCCAGATCGTCGCTTGCTTCCTTTGGCGGATTGAATGCACGAGCCTCGTACTTTCCCGGCCCCGATTCCATGGCTTCATATGCGACAAGCAGCTTGTCGTGCGTCTCATTCCACTTCGGAAACGTGACCAGCCAGCCGGAAGGAGTCTTGGTGCAAATGTAATGGGTGAGACCGTTGGTGTCTGGCTTGAGCGCGAAGAAGGCGTCTGTAGCATGCCACGCGGCCTGATCGTATGCGTACAATGCACGGCCGCGTTCGGTCACGCCGTCGAGATAGGTCTTGAGGTCTTTGTCCTTTGACTGGCCGGAGGCATGACTGGCCAGCAAGCAAAAGCATAAAGCGAACAGAAATGCGAATCGACGCATTGGAGACTCCTTGGGCGCAGCGGGAAGCTCATCGAATTGCGTCCAGCGAAGTTACTCCGCTCAGAGGATTTGAGACAGTGCCGGCCGTCACGTACTCAGCGGCCCAGATACACGCGGTACTGGGTTTCCAGCACCCCCGCGGCGCGAGCCAAAGCCAGTTTGGAGACGTTGTACCGGTACAGGCTCTCCACCAGGTTGGACTGCGCGGCAGCCAGCGTGGCCTGCGCGGTGACCAGAGGCAGATTGTCGTCGACGCCGGCGTTGACGCGGTCGGTTTCATCGCTCAGAGCGCGGGTGGCCAGATCGACGTTGGAGCGCGCCACTTCGACAAGCTTGGAAGCGGCTCCGACATCGAGCAGCGCGGAACGCACCTGCAGATCGATGTGGTTGCGCAGGTCGGCGAGTTGGGTGTTGATGGCGGACAACTGGGCATCTGCCGCGTCAACGTCGCCGCGCAGGCTGGCTTCGCGGAAAAGAGGAATGCTTAGCGTGCCCTGGGCGAGGAAGTTTCCGTGGGTGCCGACACCGGACACGTCGCTCACCGCGTAGTAACCGCCGAAGCTGAGGCTGGGGAGGCGCTGGCCGCGATAGGCGGCGCGGACGCCTTTGTAGATGCCCACCTGGTTGATGAGGTTCTGGTAGTCCTGACGGTTTTTATAAGCGACGGCGCGGACTTCCTCAGGGGTTTCGAGCGCGAGATCGCTGTAGGGCGCTGGATCGGTGAGGACGATCTGCTGGCCGGGGTCGATGCCGATCTCGCGCTTGAGCAGAATCAAATCCTTCTGCAGGGCATTTTCAGCGGCGATGCGAGCCTGCTGCTGGGCCTGAAGCTGAACACGCGCGCGCAGCTCATCCAGATTGGCTACCGTTCCGGCCAGATGAGCGGCGTGAGCATGGTCGAGCAGGACCTGATCTTCGCCCTCGAGCGCTTTGGCGTTGTCAACCTCGCTGGCGGCGGCGATGGCGTGAAGATATGCCGTGGCCACTTGCTGCACCACTTCTCCGCGCGCCGACATCTTGGCGAAATGGGCTGCGTTGTCCGCCGAGCGCGCCGCTTTGAATCCGGCGATTACGGGGCTGGAAAAGAGCATCTGCCGATAATGAACCGTGCCCTCGGTGAGGTCGTCGCGCGTGATCTCGGAGAAGCCGGTGAGCGAGGTCATTTTGAGTAGCTTGGCAAACTTTGCGACCTCTCCCGGCCCGAAGCCGAGCGCGGCCAGGTTGTGCTGGTAGACGCCGGTATCGCCGGTGAGGGTGATGGTGGGCAGGAACTCCTGGATCGCCTGGTTCTCCTGGCCGTGAATCGCCTTCTCGTTGGCCTCGGCTTCTTTAAGTCCCAAATTGTTCTTGAGGCCCATGGCGATGGCCTCATCCAGGGAGAGCTTGAGAGCTTGGCCGCTGGCCGGATGCGCAGTAACACTGCCGAAGAAGGGATTCACGGCCGATGTCGGATTCGGCGCCTGCGCAGGTGCGGCGCTTCCCGCGGCAGCCAGAACTAGGATGGCCAACACAGCCGGGACCAATGCGGAGATGTAGACAGGATTTTGCGCGCGATTCACTAGCATCATTATTTCAGATGAGGGAGGCGGCTGAAGAGATTCCCGAAACGGCGGAATGCCGCGGCGGCAGCCAACGTTAAATCTCGACCGCTTCAAAACCGAGTTGGCGGGCCGCATCGAGGAGCTGGGTGTCGCCGGAGATAAAGACTCGGCCCCGCGGTCTGCCCAGGCACCAGGTCATGGCTGCGGCAAGCTGCTGGGCGTCGGCGGCTTTGAGGGGAAAACGATCGACGAGGCGTTCGGCCCTCTCGCGCAACTGCTCGCTCGGGTAGACCTCGTGCCAGACGCGCCGCATCCGGTCCAGTGTCACCTGAGCCTGCACCTGCCCGGTAAGCGTCAACTGGCGCATCCTGAGCAGTCGCGCAAAGGCTCCGCGCATCTCGACGGGCGCGGACCAACAGACGGCTATACCGTAAGTTGCGCTCAGCGCCCTTGCCGCCGAGGTGGCTTTCTGTATCACACAGAGCGGAACCAGCGCGCTCGAATCCCAAAAGGCTTCTTCCACCGATCAATCACCCTTCGCCCACTCGATAGCTTCTTTCACGGCTTCATCGGAAACCGTGGGCCGGGGCAGCGCCCAAAAGGCCTCCCAGTCCATTTCCCCTTTGGGTTCAGACATCTGCCCGGTGGCAATCAGATAAGCTTTTTCCGCCTCACGGTCGCCCTCCGCGGGCATGGTTAAGGTGAAGGGCAGTATGCGGGCCACAGGCCTGTTCCGATCGCGGACAACGATCTCCTCGCCATCGCGGACATAGCGGAGATAAGCGCTGAGCTGATTCTTCAAGGTCCCGATGTTCACGGTTCTCATGAAAGCATCTTACGTTAATTTAGCTAAGTTAGCCAAGTCGGTCACTACACCATCGCCCGCTCCTTGACCATCAGGTAGTTGTTGAGGACCGACGAGGTGAGCTGTTCTGGATTCAAGTCGAGGGTGAGAGCGCCTTGCTCGTGGAGACGGGCGAGCAGCAGTTCGCGGCGGCTGGCCATCTCCTGGGCGGCGGCGGAGCGGAACATCTGCTCGACATTGCCGGGGCGGGCCTGGGCGATCGACTCAACTTCCGGCTGCGCCATGGCTACAAATAAAAGCACGTGGCGGCGAAGCAACTGCAAAGCGCCATCGATGACTTCGGGGCGCATGGCGGTCTCAGCCAGGTCGGTGACCCACAAGATCAGAGACCGGCGCGGCTGGAGGCGGTTCAGGGTTGCTGTGGCGCGCAGGTGGTCGGCCTCGCCCGCCTCTGCATGAACTTGAGCGAGCGACTCGATCAACTGGCGCAGGTGGGCTGCTCCACGGCCGGGCAGCAGGCGCTGCTGGATGTGGTGGCCATAAGCAAGAAGGCCGACGCGGTCGCCGGAATAGAGCGCGAGTTGAGCCAGCGCAACGGCGGTGGTGCAGGCGTGGTCGAGCTTGGAGTGAATGCGGGGGCCTTTTGGCTTGATCGGCAGCGCGGATTTGCCTGGAACCATGCCCAGGGCAACGCGGGAGCGCATCAGGCGGCCGCAGTCGAGGACGATCCAGACCGGCTGGCTGCGTTCAGTCTGGTATTGGCGGGTGACCAGGCTGCCGCGGCGGGCTGTGGCTGTCCAACAAATGTCGCGCAGGTCGTCGCCTTCGCGGTACTCGCGCAGGCTCTCGAAGTCGCGGCCCAGGCCTCGCTGCTGGGCGCGGCGTAGTTGCAGATCGATCTGGCGGCTGCGCGCCAGGTAGATCTGCTGCTCTTCGCCGGTGCGCAACGCGGGATAAACACGGACGGTTTGAGTGAGCGGCGCCCTCGCCCATCGCTCGGTCAGCCCCAGCCCGGAGCGGTAGCGCACATAGAGCCAGCCGGTCTCCCAATCGCCTCGCTCCTGGGGCTCGATTCTGTATCGGACAGAAGCGGGCACGCGCGGAAACGCGGTGAGCTTGTGGGTAGCGGGTTGGGCAATCATAGCCGGGGGCAGATCGTCGAGCAAGCGGCACTCGATAATCACGCGGCCGTGGTTTTCGACGGTCAGTTCGATCTCGGTCTCGCTGTCGATGGCCGGGGCGTTGGCCCATGATCGCGCGGCTGTGATTTGCGCGGCGCGCGGCAGCCGAAGCCCGTCGAGCGCGGCGGCGAGCAGAATCAGCCCGTCCCAGGCCAGCATAGCGTAGGCCAGGCGCGCATTCCAGAAGCCGGGGATGAGCCACAGAAAGCCAAGCGTGAGCAGGCCGATGGCGCGGGGCGTGAGACCGAAGCTCCACCGGCGGCGGCGCTGGCAGGCTGCGTGGACTGGGGCGGGATGGAGGGAGGGAGAGATCATGATTCACTTCGGAAGCGGAGATCGAGGGCCAATGCAAGGGCGCGATCGACTTCGGCAAGCTTTTGACTTGAAAGGGAGCCAACATACTGCGTCAACGCGGACTTAGGTATTCCGGTGAGGTCGTCACAGAGTATCCAGCTCTCATGTTTCATTCCTTCGTTTGGGCCGATGCTTACTTGGGTCGCGAGACCGCTCCCATTCGTGTAGATAGGCGCACAGATCACTTTTGGGAATCGCGCGTCAATCAGCGCCTGCCGGCTGACGATGACAAATGCACGGTACTGCTTCGTATCGCCCGGGGGCTGGTAAACACGATAGATCTCACCTCGGCGCATCGGCTCCTCAGTCGTCTTCCGTAGTCCATTCGATAGGCGCCTGGTAGCGCAGTACATCCATCGCTTCGCGATTCAGATAATCCGCATTTGCGTTAATCAGTTCCAGGTCACGCTGGTGGATGGAGTTGAGTTCCTCGTCCCGGAGATGGTCGCGCAAAACCTTCTCGATATAGCCTGATCGGGAGGCCCGCTCGCCGATCAATTTGTCGATTTGGACTAGAAGCTGCATGGAAAGTGTAATCGACGTCTTGGCCTTCATGTGGACTCCATACTACCTTCATACTACCTTCATACTACCATGAATACTACCTTTATACTACTCCAATTCAGCTTGCCATTCATTGCCTCGGCACCGGCACGGCCGCAATCACGTCGGAGAGGACGCGGTCGGCGTCGAAACCCTCCAGCTCAGCTTCGGGTTTTAGCATTACGCGGTGGCGGAGGACGGGCTGCACGGCGCGCTTGACGTCGTCGGGAACCAGGTAGTCGCGGCCGTCGAATGCGGCAGCCGCCTGCGCCACCAGCATCAGACTAAGCGCCGCGCGGGGGCTGGCGCCTAGCAGCAGCGTGGGCCACTCGCGGGTGCGGCGGGCAAGAGCGAGGATGTAGCCATACAGCTCAGGCTCAATGCGGATGGCGCGGACTTCGGCGCGGGCGGAGGCTAGCAAGTCTTCGGGGATGGGCGCGATCTGGGCGTCTTCAAGCAGGCCGGCGCCTGAACCGGCGTGGTGCATTTCAAGAATCTGAAGCTCTTCCTGCTCGGTTGGGTAATCGAGATGAATCTTGAGCAGAAAGCGGTCAAGCTGCGCTTCGGGCAGGGGGTAAGTGCCTTCAAAATCGACCGGATTCTGGGTGGCGAAGACGGTAAACCATGGCGGCAACGGGCGGCGCACGCCGTCGCTGGTCACCTGGCGCTCTTCCATGCATTCAAGCAGCGCGGCCTGGGTGCGGGGAGGCATGCGGTTGATCTCGTCCACAAGCAGCAGGTCGGTGAATACCGGGCCGGCGTGAAAGCTGAACGTTTCCGAGCCGGCGCGCAGGATGGTGGTGCCGAGAATGTCGGCGGGCATCAGGTCGGGGGTGGCCTGGACGCGCTGAAAGCCGAGACCGAGCAGACGGCCGAGAGCCTTGACGATCAGCGTCTTGGCGATGCCTGGCACACCCTCAAGAAGCGCATGGCCCTGGCAGAGAACGGCGATCAGGACTTCTTCGATGGGCCTTTGCTGCCCGGCGATTACCCGGCCAAGTTGCTGGCGAGCGTGGCCGATGAGCTGGTTGGTGGCGTGGAGCCGGCTGATTGGCTGCTGCGCCTGAAGCGGCGATTCCGGAGAGTCTTGGTTCGCTTCGATACTCATGAAGCCCTTTCATGCTGTTTGGAATGAATGCCTTCGAAGTTCAGGGAACCTCTGACTAATTCCATTTTCTAGCCATTCGTTCCCTCAGGGGCTAAACAGGCTGCGGAAAAACTCGAAATCTGGAGTGAAATGAGCTTAGAGCATCCCGCAGGGGCTAAAGCCCATCGCTTTTTTTCAGCTGCGTGCGGCACGACTGAAGTCGTGCCCTGATACAAAACACGTCCCGAGTAGAGTTTTTCCGCAGCCCGTAAGGCCCGCGTTTTTTGTGGCTGACGCGGCACGACAAAAGTCGTGCCCTGACGCAGAACGCTTTCCGAGTTGAGTTTTTTCTGCAGCCTGTAAAGTCGTGCCCTTTCAAATCATCGACCTATTCAGACGTTCTTTAGGTCATGACCGCGTAGTTTTTGAGCGGCGATGAGCTCTTGTTGGCGGTCGTGCAAGGTCTGGAGCAGCTTGAGAGCCTCGCGCGGGTTGACGGTTTCTCCCCATGCGGCCTCTTCACACGCACTCAGATCGGCTTCGAGGCTGGGGTTGGCGTTGGGAATGCGGCGGCGGATGGCCTGGGCAAGCTCGGCGGCGGCCATGGGTGTTCCGCGCAGGCCGAGGAGCAGCAATGCGTGGCGGCGAAAGCGCTCCCAAGCAACCGAGACGGCTGTGGACGCAGCGCCGGCGTTGCGGTAGAGGGAGCCGAGCGCGTCGAGGAATTCAATGGGCGCGGCGCGTGCGGGCAGAGGCAAGTCGCGCACGGGGCCGCTGCGGCGGCTGAAGCTGAGGACAATCAGCAGCGCCAGCGCGGGCAGGCCGATCCAAAGAAGGGTCAGGGACGGGCCGGCGGCGTAGCTCCAAATGGAACGAATCTCGCCGTGCAGCGACTCGTCCCAATAAAAGTGGCGGCCTTCGCGCGGGCCCAGCGAATTCAAGAGCAGATCGAGATCGTCGCCGCGGGCGAGAGAGCCGTTTTCAAGCGGAGTTGAACTGGCCCACCACACCACGTGGCCTTTGCCCCAGTCGTACTCAACCACGGCGGGCGCGCCGGCGCAACTGTACTCGACTCGCTGCGCAGGGTTGCCGCCAACATGCCAGGTGGCTTTGGGAAGCATCCAAACCTCACCCGTGCCGGCCAGCGGATCGAGGCCTTCGGGGTTAAGCTTGCAGGCGGCAAAGTTGAACTCATCGGGAGTGGCGCTCGAATCGGCGGGCAAGATGATCCCGCCCCAGAAGCCGGTGGAAAGGACCCGGCCGCCGCGTTCGAGGATGGTGCGCACCGCGTCGATGTCTGCCTTTTCGCGCGTAAACGGCTCGGCGAAGATGACCACCGTGTCGGGGCCGGCGGTCGCGGCCAGCTCGCTGAGCGGGCGCTCCCAGCGCTCCAGAGAATATCCAGATCGAAGCAGCGTTTCATATGCGGCGCGCGCACCGTGCTGGCCGGCAAGGTAGGTCGAGGGCAAGAGATTGTCGTTGCTATCGGCGCCGGGCAACAGAAAGCCCGTAAGCACGGCAAGGCCCAGCGCAATTCCTACCGTCCAAAGCAGCAGACGGCGATCTTTGGCATCGAGCGATGAGAGCATATTCATTGCGCCGACCCTCCCGAAGCTCCGCTGCCTGAGATCAATGCCGTGGCCAATTCTTCGGCCTTCAGGTAGTCGCTCTGGGCAGCAGATCGGCCGCCGTACCAGAAGCGCTCAAAGCTGCCGGTTAGGCTGGCCAACCCGGGTTTGCGCGGGTCTTCGGGGGCAACCAGGGCAAGGTACTCGCGGGGAGTGCGGGCGCGGTCGGCCGGCCACAGGCGGCGGGATTCGAGGCGCGAGATCGACGCCCAGTAGAGATAGTGGATTGCCTCGCGCCACAGACCACTGGCGGCTGCTTGGCGGGCATCTTGAAGCCACAATTGCCAATCGCGGGCTGAGGCTGCGCCGGCCCCGGGACCCGTCATCTCCGGAATCAGCCGTATCCGCCAGCGGCGCTCAAGCTGAAGCAAACCCCAAACCAGCGCGATGGAAACGCCAAGAATGAATCCCCAGAAGACGATGCGGCCCACCCACGGCGAACGCGGCGTAACCCTGGAGATGCTTTCAAGAATGCGGTTGAGCCATGCGCCTAGCTTTTCCCAAAGCTTGTCGCGCAGTGATGTGTCCTGAAGGTTGCGAAAGTCGCGTCCGGCCAGCACCTGCCTCATTGCATCGCGTTCCGCAGGGTGCGCGGGAGCGGGGGCGGCGGACTTGTCGGTCTGGGCGAGATCGTGGGCCAGGCGCGCCTCAGCGGCCTGCAACAGCTCCGATGTGGTGGGCGTGGGAAGGCCGCTGGGCGGAATGCCGACAACTTCCCTCTCGCTTTTCTCCGGCTTGGCCCCGCTGTCGGCGGCGGGCTTGTCCTTGTCTTGAGCCTCAGAGAGCAGCACGCGGAGCCAACCGTAGCGGACGAGGCGGCGATCCGAACTGGCGCCGATTTGAACGCGATCGTCGTCTCCCACTTGCGCCGCGTCGCAGGTCTTGGTGTTGCGGGCCTTGGCGCAGGCCTCGACCAGAGTGGTGAGCGCAAGCAGATGGTTGCGGTACTCCTGCAGCGAAGAATCGCGCTGGTGGCTTGTGGTTGGGGCCGCGGGAGCATCGGCGCGGCTGGGGGTTGCAGCCAGAAGGGCAGCCAAGGCGCAAACAAGAAAGGTCCAAACGAATGGAGACCGCAACGGTTGAGTAAAGCGAGGGGCATTGAAAGGGCACGGCTCTAGCCGCATGAAGTTTTGGTACACAGGCGATGTTTTGAAAGGGCACGGCTTTAGCCGCATGAAGTTTTGGTACACAAGCGATGTTTTGAAAGGGCACGGCTTCGGACGCACAAGATTCCGACGCGCATGGGATGTTTTGAAAGGGCACGGCTTCAGCCGTACCGCAAAGGCCTCCAAAATGTTCCCGGCTTTAGCCGCCGAGGGAATGCAAACGATGGAGGAGATCGTCCCGCGGGGGCTAAAGCCCGGCAATTCTCTCCTGCGGCTTGCGGCACGGCTGAAGCCATGCCCTTTCAAAGCCGGGGTCCCCGGCGACAGGTCTTGGTCGCTGGGCTGGAAAGCCGTGGTCCCCAGCGGCGGACCTTGGTCGGCGGGGTGGAAAGCCGCGAGTTTATCAACGAGCCGAATCACCCTTTGCTTTCCTCCTCGGAAGTGGACGCGATGGGGCTGACTCCGGCAAGCGGAGGGGTAGGTGCGTTAAGTCCAGCAGCATCCATCATTCTCTCGATGTCATAGCCTTCGCGGCGTATGCGCTGATCATAGTAGAAGAGGGTTAAGGCGATCGGATAGATGGGGCCGATCAAAGTGGAAACGACAGCGTTCGGCAGCCAATAATAGGCAAGATAGTTCGAGAAACCGTGCCTTATGCCAAAGCCGTTGCCTAGAAAATGGAGGGCAAAATACAGCGTCCAGCGCAACAAAAAGCTCCCAGCGTAGCCCGCGGCAAAGACGGCGAACCATGTACAGAGGATTCGGCCTCTGCTCTTCTTAGACAGTCTCCATGAACGCTTGATTGCCAAGAGCCACGGGACTCCTTCGAGCACTGCCACAGGAAAAGAAAGTGAGTAGCAGGTCGCCAACCAAAGAAAGATGCTTACCGCGCAGAGGAACAGAAGAAGACCCTCCAACGCCGACTTTTCCGATTGATTCGAGCCGACTGCCGTCCCCGCGACGGCGACGCCGGCAATAAAAACCGACGCCGGGGCCAGAACAACAACCAGTTGCTCGAAAAGGTTGAGTGCCATCATCGTTCGCCAATTCTCGCGGGTCATGGCCAGCGTGTGACGGAGCGAGCAATGTGCATTTGCGATGGTGCATGAGACTGTACGCACAAATGCCGGACGCACCAAAAGGTGAAAGAAGGCACTGGCCACATAAAGCAGGGCTGTCCAAATAAGTCGAGAAAGACCTAGTTCGAAAAACAGGCTCCGGCCGTGAAGCGGATGACCGAGCAGCCACTGGTTTGCCGCAATATACTCCGCCATTACCGCCAGCGCCGGCAGCGCAGCGATCCCGACAAACACGAGGAACCTCGACCGGTAAATCTGAAACGTCCGGTCGAGGATCTCGCCCAGGTTCATGGGCCGCAGCGGCTCCATCACAACGCCTCTCCGGGTTGGGGCGTTGCATGCATCGAGAGCAATGGCCCGTCTTTGCGCAGGCGCTGGTCGTTATAAATCACCGCAAGCGTGGTCGTGTACGCGACATACGAAAACATGGTGCATGCTACCAGCACCAACAGATAGCCAAGCACGGCCAGGCCGATGAGGATGAAGAACGCCGCTGAACCCACGGCCACATGCGCCAGAATAGCCACTCCCGCACCGGCCGCGCCCACCACGAAAAGAATCATCATCAACACCAGGTTGACGGCGTAGGTGATGGCGTAGACCACCAGCAGAACCAGAAAGATTCTGCCCTTGGCGCCCTTGGTGAGTTTGACGCTGCGCTGGAGCGAGGCCCATGCGGTGAGCCCTTCCATTGCCGAGGCCGGAAAGGCGACGGCGAAGCGCAGCATGAGCCAGACGCAGTAGACAAACAAGCATACGTAGAGCAACAGGATGAGGGGGATCAGAAAGAACAAGGCGGCAGGGCTTGCAGCCGCGTTCATCGCGCCCGCGCCGCCAGACGAGTGATTCATGAGCAGGGCTCCTACCGCAATAGCTACGCCGATTACAACCAGCGGCACAATCACGTAGAACACGGGCAGAATCATGAGCCACAGGTAGCGCCAAAAGCGGTTAAGAGCCCGCCCGTACGCACTGCCAATGGTGACTTTGACACCGCGATCGGCTTCAGTGGCGGCGTAGCTTGCGGCAGGCATGTAGAGGGCGAAGACGAGAAAAAGAATGGGATAGGTCACCAGCATCATTCCCACGATGAGAAAGGGGGGAAATGCCGGTGGCGCGACCGAGACATGCCCAGCAGAGGCCTGCGCAGCCGCTATTGCCGGGCCGGCGATGGGGATCACGCAACCGATCAGAGCTGCGAAGACGAGGAGAATCGCGGCCGAGGGAACAGAAGCAATGCCGAAGAACAGCTTCCAGTTGTCGCGGCCGAGTTTGTAAGTCCGATCGAGAATCTGGCCAAAGGACAGCGGGCCGTGGGTCGTGGATGGAGCGGGGATGGGAGACGTGAAGTCGCTCATGTGGGTTCTCCTCTTTCAGGCGGTGGGGTTTCTACGGGTGGGGGGACTTGCAAGAACTGAGGGACGGGCGGCAGACCAGGCTCGGTGGGCGCTTGGGGCTCAGCATCATGGGCAGGCGAGGAATCGCCAATCGTGGTGGAGTTCTGCGAAGAGCTTCCCTCAGGGGCTAAAGCCCACGTCGATTCTTCAGGGTTACTGTACGGGCTAAAGCCCGTACCCTTCAGTCGAAGCGGTTCTTCCACGCCTTGCCAAGTGTGTGGCGTTGTTGGTTGGGCAGGCGTGAGCGCTATCATTCCGGCGCGCTGCATCATCCACTCGATGTCGAAGCCTTCCTGGCGGATGCGTTGGTCGTAATAGAAAAGGGTGAGTGCGATTCCATAGATGGGATAGGTCAGCGCCTGAATGACAAAGCCCGCGCCGTAGATGACAAAGAGCATCACTAATCCGGCGGTTGACGCGTTTTTGGGGTCGTTGGCGCCGGGAATAAGGGCCATGAGGATGGTCAACGGCACGGTGATGCCCATGGAAAGAATCCAATTCAATACGCCGACCAGAAGGTAGAGCAGAAAGATGCGGCCCTTGGTTCCCACGCTGAGCGCGGAACTGCGCTTGAGCGCTCGCGTGGCGGGAATCTGCTCGACTACGCAGGCGGGAAAAGCCAGCGAGAGGCGGAGCAGCATCCAGAAGAAGTAGGCCATCAGGGCGACGAACACCAGAAAGCTTGCCAGGCCGAAGAGCGCACCGCCGCCGAGGCCGGAGAGGTGAGCGAAGGCGGCAGCGCTGGCGGTGATCGCCACCAGGACGATCCACACCGCGATGGGCGCGGCGCAGATGATCAGACCCTCAAGAATCAATAGCCAGGAGTAACGCCATCCGTGACGCCAGACGGTTTTATAGGCATCGCGGATGGTGGTCTTCTCGCCGAAGTAGTCGCGGGAGACGGCATAGGGCATGGCGGCGGCGGCCAGGGCGGCTACCGCGATCAGAACGGGCAGCGCAAGGAAGCCCATCGCGACGAACAGAATGATGCCGATGACTCCAGTCGCGGCCGGAGCAGCGGGCCCGGCGCCGATGGAGCCCAACCATGCGATGAACAGAAAGAATCCGATGGCGGGGATGACAACCACCGCGGTCGGGATCAGGGAGATTCCCAGATACAGGAGGAAGTGGGAGCGGTAGAGCTGGATGGTGCGGTCCAGAATCTCGCCCAAGGTGGAGGGGGCGAGCCGCGGCGGGGCTGGGTTCGAGGGAAACGAGCTTGACGTGCGCGGAGGGTCATTCATTTGGGTTCCCTGGAATCTGCGGAGTGAATGGAGGCGCAGGCTCGGCAGGCGGTTGGGGCTCCGCACCAGGGACAGCCGAGGAATCGCCGATCGTGGTGGGGGCCTGCGAAGAGCTTTCCTCAGGGGCTAGAGCCCGCGTTGATTGTGCCGCATTTGTGCCAGGGATAAATCCCTGGCCTACCGCCCGATCAAGCTGAGCCGTGGATGCGGGCACGGGGGGTGCGGGCACGGGGGGTGCGGCAACGGTGAGCCCGGCGGCCTGCATCATCCACTCGATGTCGAAGCCTTCTTTGCGGATGCGCTGGTCGTAGTAGAAGAGGGTGAGGCCGGTGGCCCACATGGGCCCGATGAAGCTGGTGGTCAGGAAGTTCACAAACTGCTGCGCGATTTGTATCCACACCGGCAACAGGGTGTGCTGTCTGGCGTCTTTGAATGCCATCAAGATGAAGGGGAACTGGGTAATAGCGACAAGCCCCACTTGAATGACGGCAATGAGCAAACCCAGCACGAAGATGCGGCCGCGCGCGCCGAGGGTTAACTCAATACTGCGGCGGATGGCCACGCGGGCCTTCAGGTTCTCAACCACTGAGGCAGGGATGGCCAAGGAATAGCGCAAGGCCATCCAGATGGCATAAACGATAGCCGGGAGGGTAAGGATGAGGATTCCGAGGACGCCCATTAGGACGAGAATTCCAGCATAGGGATCGGCGTGCGCGCCGTGGTTGGCCGCCCCGCCGGTGAAGCCAGGAATGGCCAAGAGCAACAGGAGAAATGCGGCATAGATAATAATGAACGGCAAGTAAGCGAAGAACATGGCGATGGCCATGATCCACAGATAGCGCCCCAGGCGCGGCAGGATGCTGCCGTAAGCGCCGCGAATGCTGGCCGGCTCGCCTAGGTTCACCCACGCCACGGCGCGGTTGTTGGCGGCCATGGCGGCGCCTGAGCAAATGACGATCACCGGGAAGATGAGGACTGCATACCCCAGAGTCGCCAACATCTGGTAGCGGACCATATGAAGCGTGCGTAACAAATCCATAAGTCCGATCTGCATGAGGTTGAGCACCAGCAAAACCCCGGCATAGACGGCGGCGATTCCGGCAAAGAGGATGAAATTCTCGCGATAAAGCTGGGCGGTGCGGTCTAGAATCTCGCCAAGCGAGAGGGGGCGAAGGTTGACTGCCATTTTGGCTTCCTCGGAAATGGGTTATGAACCTTTGCGGGGATACTAGCACAGGCGGAAATTGTTTCGCGGTACCAAGGTCAGTCGAACGGCAAAAACTAATTTAGAAACAAGTAACTTAGTGGATAAGGTTGCGATAAACTGGTGTCCCGCATGAAGGCGCGACCTCAACGTTCGGTAAACCACCTAGCCAAGGCATGCTCCCGCTCCGCCGACGCCACGGAATGGGCGGAGTTTGTGCGCTGCTGCACTCCGCTGGCCTCGCTGGTGGCGTCGCGCGTCTCGCGGCTTTGGCTGAGCAACGCCGCGCCCGCAGCAATCGACGACATCGTTCAGGAGGTGTTCCTGAAGTTGTGTGAACAGGAGCGGCGCATACTTTCCAGCTTTGAACCGCGCGGCGAAGACTCCTTTCTGGGCCTTCTGAGCACGGTCGCAGCCTCGGTGGCCAACGATTACTTCCGCCGCGTCTACTCCGCCAAGAGGGGTGGCAAAGTGGTAATCAATGCGCTCGGCGATGAGGGGGCGCAAACACCGGCGGCGAGCGCCCATGCGTCTGCGCAGATGGAGCGGTCAGCGCTGCTGGCTCAATTGGATCAGAAGCTGCAATCGGCGCCGGAGATGGTAAGCGAACGCGATCGCGCATTCTTCTGGCTTTATTACCGCGAGGGGTTTACAGCCGAAGAGATTGCCGGCCTGCCGGGCGCGGGATTGACGGCCAAAGGCGTGGAGAGCGCGCTGCGGCGGATCGCAATTTGGCTTCGTGAAGAGTTGGAGCCGCGAAAACTTGAGGAGACCGTTAAATCCGTCTAGCCCCGGAAGCGGCGTTATGAAAGGAATGTTTCACACGATCCCGTTAGATAGAGTGCAGATATGACCGAAGAATCGAACCCGGGTTGGACGAAGGACCTGCGTGAAGACCGCTCCGCCGAGGCATTGTTGGAGCTGATCGAGCTGGATGTGCGCAGCGCCGAAGCTACGCCTGAAGAGGCCGCCGAGGTGGCTGGCCTGGCCTCCGCGTCGCACCAATGGCAAAGCCAACTGGCGGCGCGGCTGGCGCAGACGGCGCGGCCGGGCGGAGATCAAGCCGCAGGTATTCGGCTGGCCGGTTCGCGTGCCGGTGGGAAGACGCCGCGCTTCTACCTTTGGGTGGGCGCGGGAGTGGCTGCTTCGCTGCTTCTGGCAGCCGTGGCCGTCAGTTGGTGGCGGGCGGCCAATACGCCGGAGCGGTTGCTGGCCGAGGCTTATACACATTCACGAATCTTTGAGTTGCGCATGCCCGGCGCGGAATTTGCCGGAGTGACTCCGCAGACGCATCTGCGCGGCAGCGCAACCGGACGCGAGTCGGCACTGCTGCTGGACGCGAGGTCGCGCATCGAGCGCCACCTGGAGAGTGCGCCCGAGGACCCGCACTGGCTGCAGCTCGAAGCGCGCGCCGACGTGATGGAGGAGAGATTCGATCCGGCCATCGACATACTCGACCGGCTGCTGGCCAGCGGAACGGCGACCTCGAGCCTGCTGGCGGACGATGGGACGGCATATTTTCAGCGCGGCGCGGCGACCGGCAGCGAAAACGATCGCGCCACGGCGCTCGAATATCTGCGACGCGCGGATGAAATGGCTCCCGGCGACACTCTGGTCCTGTTCAATGAGGCCGTGATGATGGAAGATCGCGGCCAGTTGATGAACGCTGTCGAGACCTGGAGCCGCTATCTGCAATTCGAGCGCGATCCGCGCTGGCTGGCCGAAGGACGTGCGCGGCTGCTGGCCCTGGAAGAGAAGCTGAAGCAGATGAAGTCGCATCAAAGCCGCATGGAGCAGCATCTGGCCACGCCGGCGGCGATGCGCGCATTGACGGCGAATCCCGCCGCACTGGCATCGATCGATGAAGAGCTATCGAGCGTGTTGCTGCCCCGGCTGCTTGACCCGGCTTTCCCCATGCCGCCGGATCGCTCGCGCGGCTCCCCTATCAACTGCGATGACCGCTGCAAGTCTGCCCGCGCTCTGCTTCATGCCCTTGCCGCTTCGCTCCAACAAAACCATCGCGATCTCTGGCTCACCCAGCTTCTTCCCTCCGATTCATCCTCCATCAATACATACTTTGTTGCAGCCGCTCATGCGCTGTCGCAGGCCATTGCAGCAGACGTCGAAGGGGATTACGCCGGCGCACGCGCGCACGCATTCGAAGCCAGCCGGCAATTTCACGCTCTCAAAAATCCTGCCGGAGAAGATCGAGCCCAGGTTGAGCTGGCTTACGCTAACCAGCAGAGCTCCAATCACACCCGCTGCTATGCGGCGGTTCATCCGGTTCTGGGCCGCAATCCCCAGTTTGCGTGGATTCAGATCGCCGCGCTGACGCAGAACACGCTTTGCGATCCGGCTCCTGGAACCGCGGCGGAGAACAATCCGCAGTTTTTGCGCGCGGTGAGCATGGCGCACGATGCGGGCTATACGCTGCTCGAACTGCGCGCCCGGAACCTGCTCGGATCGCCCGCGGTGGACAACGGAGACAGCGAAGCCGCCTGGCGTGCCTTTCTGCCCACCGTGCGCAGATTCTATTCGGGAGACTATCCGCCGGCACGGCTTTATGCCACATTGTCAGGGTTGGCGCAGTTGGAGCAGTCCACGCCGCGGGTTCGTCTTGAATTGCTATTACGGCGCGAGGTGGTCAACGTGCTGGAACAAACGGAGAACCGGCAAATGATGCCGGCGGAGCGCTTCAATCTGGCCGCTGCCGCGATCCGTGCCGGGGCAATTCCAGAAGCCGAGCAGCAGATGCAGCTTGCCCAGACCGAACTTCTCGTCCTGGGCGGGGGAAAGTCGGTGCCGGGACATTTGGCCGAAGATGAAATTGCCATGGCCGATGTCTATCTGGACCGGAGCGATCTAGCCGACGCGGCCAGGATGCTTGATTTGGCCAATGAGCACATGGCGGGGGAGGACAACTCCCACCATCGCCGGGACTACGCTGTGGCGCGCGGACGGCTGGAATTGGCGCTGGGCCATCCGGAGCCCGCTGAACCGCTGTTGCGCAATGCGATTCTCGATGAGGAGCACATGGCAGGGAATGCCGGCGCGGAGAGCATCGTCAGGGCCCAGCAAGACCGCGAACTGTATGCGGTTTTGGCAGGCGTTTGGTTGGCGCAGGGGCGATCGAGCGAACAGATCCTCTCGCTTTGGGAACGGTATAGGCTGCGCATCCTGGGCAACCCGCCGCCTGTCTGCCCGGCGAGAAGCTTGGACTGCCTGGAACCGAGAGTACTGGCCGCGCTCAGGCAGCTCGGCCGGGATCGGATGGTGGGCCAGATTGTGCTTGCGGATCGGCTGCTGCTGTACCGGGCGAGTGCGCAGGGCGTGGGAGTCGCCTCTTATCCCACTCGCGGAGAGGATGCGATGGCGGCGGCGGCCGAACTGGAACAAGCGGCCAGTTCGCCCGCAACTCCGATGGCTGCCTTCGATCGGTCTGCGCACAAAGTTGGCGAGCTGCTGCTTGATCCTCCGATGCGATCTGAAATGGAGGGTGGAGGCGGGCAACTGCTCATTGAATCCGATCCGGTGCTGGGCAATCTGCCGTGGCCCGCGGTTGAAACCGGTGCGGGTCCCATCGGTCTGCAGTTCAATCTGGAGGAGCTGCCGTCGCTCGCACTCGATCGGCATCCGGAAAGCCTGGCTTCGGGTTCCGCGCTAAGCAAAATACGTGGGCAAGCGCTCATCGTAGGGGCTTCCGCAGCCTCCGCCGAAAGTGACCTTTTGCCTGAGGTGGTTCGCGAGGCCCGCGCCGTGGCCCGCTTCGAGGACGACCCCACTGTCTTAATCGGCGACGAAGCAACCGAGCCACAGGTCGCTGCGTATTTGCCGAGAGCCACGGCCATTCATTTTGCCGGGCACGCAGCGCAGCAGGACGGCGAAACCCGCCTGCTGTTGGCGTCGAAAGCGGCCCCGCCCAAGTTGCTTGCAGTTGCCGCCAAGCGGGATTCGGCTCCGGAAGAGACTTGGCCGGAAAGCAAACCCTGGCTGGACGGCACGCTGCTGCGCAAGCATGCTCCGCGCGCCGCCCGGCTTGCGGTGTTTTCCGCCTGCTCCACGGGAAAGAAAGAGGAGGGATGGAATCATGGCATCGGCGATATTGTGGCTACACTGGCCTCGGTTGGCGTTCCGGATGTGGTGGCCACGCGCTGGGAGATCGACTCCGAGTCCGCGGTGCCCATGATGGACGGGTTTTATGCCGGCCTTGCCAAAGGGCTCACGGTTCCGGAGGCCCTCACGGCATCGCGCCAGGCCCTGATTCGCGACCCTCGCTATCGCCACCCATACTATTGGGCCGCGTGGTACGCATCGGGATGGGGAAGATCGAATCTGAGCCGGACGTTTCACGAGAACTGACAGGCGCAGGAGAGCTGGAAGCCGGCCTTCAAAAATGTCGGCACTACAATAGGGTTTAATTAGTTTACTCGGGGCTATCCAAATGGAGGACGAAATGACGACGCCAGTTGCTCAGAAGAGGTCAGCTTCGCTACTCAAGCAATTAGATGCGCTTGTGGATCAGAGTATCGATTCAATGTCCTCCGCGGAATTGAGGGAGTTCGAAGGCAAACGCAAGAAGATCATGGCCGACTCTAGACGCATCTGTCCGGGCAAATGTTGTAGGCTTTTCGTGCCATGAAGAACCTTTGCAAGGCTGTTTTTATGCTCGCCGCTTTGTCGTCTCTGATCGCTTCCGCCCACGGCATGCACGCGCAGATGGTATCGCCTTCGATCGACCATGCGGATCAGCCGTTCTCCTATTTCTCCAAGCCCACCGACGAGATGGGCATGATGGATGCGGAGGCGGCTACGGAGATTACGCCGGAGGGCTACCTGCGGACCGGATTCGGCGAGCTGATGTTCTTCTGCGGCCCCGAGCTTGCGCCCATCGACATCCGCGTGCGCACGCTCGAAGATGGCCATCTGCCGATCTTTCATTACCACTGCCGGCGCGATGGCCTTATCTACAACATCACGGTCTTCGGAACGTCGCTCGACCTCACGCCCGACGGCAAGCTGCCGGATTCAGGCCCATCCAATGCAAGCCTGGTTAACTTCGTCCGCGTCGCGATCAAGAACTGGACCGGCGGGTCTACGCGTGCGGTTTTTGCCGCCGGCATTCGCTACGATGCGCCCAACAACACCGGCGCAGGTCACGGCGACAACCGCTTCGACCGTCCGCGCGAGGGCAAATACCCCGGCAACTATCGCCAGCTCGGCGAGACCTTCAGCCAGGATTGGGTCTACGGATTCACGGACAACGGATTTCTTCGCGACGGGCGTCTGCTCTACACATTCCCTTCTGGATATGCCAGCCGCAGCTTCACCCTTCATGGGCAATACAACTACCCGCAAGACATCGGCAAGCCGGCGAAGCTGAAGGCTGGCCCCACGGTTCCGGTCGGCATCGTCACATACTCACAGTTGCTCAAGCCGGGCGAAGAGCGCGTGCTCGACTTCAAGATGCCGGTGGTTCCAACGGCCGATCCTGCGCTGATTGCAGCAATCGAGCAGGCCGGCTTCGATCGCTTCGAATCCTCCGCAATCCAATTCTGGTCTGGAACGATTTCCGCGGGGATGCAGATCAGCCTTCCCGAGCAAAAGCCCGTAGATACGTTCTATGCCAACCTGGTTTACGACCTGATGGCGCGCGACCATATCGGCAGCGACTACATCCAAACGGTCAACAAGCTGCACTATCACGAGTTTTATCTCCGCGACGGCGCGGACATTGTGCACAGCTACGACGTCACCGGCTATCCGGAGATTGCAAGGCAGGATCTGGAATTCTTTGCCAAGTCGCAAAAGCCCGACGGCAACTTTCTATCGCAGGATCAGCAATACGACGGCTGGGGCGAGGCGGTGTGGGCTTACTCGCAGCACTATCGCATCACGCACGACAAGGCCTTCGCCGAGTGGGCCCTTCCGCAAATAGCCCGCGCCGTTGGCTGGCTGAAGAAGGCTCGCGCGGCCGATCCGCTGCACATTATGCCGGCTAGCGATGTGCGCGACAACGAGTTTGTGCCCGGCCACCTGACCGGCTATAACTTTCTGGCGCTGTCGGGGCTGAAGCTTGCCATTGAAATGGCCAGCGACGCCGGCCACGCCGATCTGGCAGCCGACTGGCAGCGTGAATACGACGACTACCGGCAGGCCTTCTTCAAAGTGCTGGGCCGGCGAACCGGCGAGAACAATGGCTACATACCGCCCGCGCTCGACGGTCAAAAGGGCGGCTTCGACTGGGGCAACATGCTGGCCGTGGTTCCCGAGCCGACCCTCGACCCGCACGATCCGGCCGTGACCGCGACCCTCAAAGCGACCCAGGCGAAATACGCCGAAGGCATTATGACCTACGCCAACGGCGAGTTCCTGCATCACTATCTGACCATCAAGAACACCATGACGGAGGTGATTCGCGGCGAACAGGAGCAGGCTCTGAAGGAGTTTTATGCGCTGCTGGTGCACACCAGCTCGACGCACGCGGGCTTCGAGTTTGCCATTCTGCCCTGGGGCGACCGCAACTTTCAGGACAATCTCTCTCCGCACGGGTGGTTCGCCGCCGAATACAGAACTCTGCTGCGCACGATGCTGCTTCGGGAAGAGGGCGGCCAACTGCATCTGCTGTCGGTTGTTTCGCCGGAGTGGATGGGCAAGGGCAAGACCATCGGCGTGAGCAATGCTCCGACTGCCTTTGGAACGATCGGCTTCAGATTTGAGCAGACCGCGGACGACGAAGCGGTCATTCATCTGGATGCGAACTTCACCCGCGCGCCCAGCAAGATCGTTCTCCATTTTCCCTGGTGGGTTGAGCAGGAAGTCGCCACTGTGGAGGGTATTGGCCACATGGAGTTGAACGGAGCGATCGACCTGCCGGCCAGCGCGCGCGAAATTCACCTTCACTGGATCAACAAGCCGGATCGGCCTTCGTTGAGCTATAAACGGGCGGTTGAAGACTACAAGGCTGAGTATGCGCGGCGTTATCGGATACTGATGCACGGAGCATCGGCAGCCACAGTCTCTGAAAATTGATTTGCCGCGAAGAACGTCAGCGTGGTCAAATTATTGACAATATAATCAACGAGCTGCTCTCGACATTGAATAGGCTGCCTGGCTGCGAGGCTCTTGAATCAGAGATTCGCAACCTGCCTTTTCGGTATGCTTTCATCTGCGTGAAACTTGTCTTGACGACAGGCAGCGTCAGGCATTCAATCGATAGCGCGCTCGAGAGGAAGTGATGGTATGGAATATTTGAACCGCGCCTGTCTCGATTCCATTGCAACTGAATCATTCCAAGGTACGCAACCCTACCCGTGGACCAACATCGAGGGCGTGTTGACGCCGGAGGGCTATGAAGCCCTGCGCGAGACGCTGCCCGATGTTTCGGTTTTCAACCCAATGGTGGGCATTAAACGGGCCCATGGGCAGGCCCCGCACGACCGTTATCTGTTGCACTACCGGCCCAACCTGGAGATTGCGGGACCATGGAAGGAGTTCCTCGCCGAACTGCAGGGTGACGTGTATCAATCGTTCCTGCGCCGGGTATTGGGGCCGAAGACCTTCATTCCGACCTTCGAATGGTATTACGCGTGGCAGGGTTGCGCGGTCTCGCCGCACTGCGACGCGGCGCGAAAGCTTGCCACCCAGATCTTCTATTTGAATACCGACGAGGATTGGGATCCCAAGTGGGGCGGCCAGATTCTGATTCTCGACAGCGGCCGTCGCTTCAAGACTCACTCGGCGCCAAGTTTCGACGACCTGCGCGCAGCGGCCACCATCGATCCGATCGGCAATGGCAGCCTTCTGTTTGAACGCACGCCGCACTCCTGGCATGGGGTGCGCCCGCTGCAGTGCCCGCAAGGCAAGCTGCGCAAGCTGTTCATCGTGACCATCAACATTCCCAGCTTCCAGGTCTGGTGGCGGCGGGTGCGGGGAAAGGATCCGGACGGCTATCGCATCGCGGCCTGATGCAAGAGCCTCAAATTCGTGAGGGCCACGGCAATTGCGCGTTTGGTCCCTGGGCGGGTGAAGCGATCTTCACCTGCCCAACGCGAGGGTGGCAAGTTTCAGGTTTGTTGCATTCTTCCGGATCTGCTATTCCAGGGTCTGAATTACTGCTCCCTCGGAGGGCGTTACAACGAAAAGGTCGTCTGCAAACACCTGGTTCTGGTGCACGTCATCCACCGTGAGAACGATCTTGATCTCCTCTGTTTCGTCCAGCGGGTGCCTGATGACGATCGAGGAGGGATAGGTGATCGAATCGAATTGCTGGTACGCGTTGTAGATGACCTGGGTCTCGAGATTGCCTTCTCCGTCGTAGATATCCTGCTCATACGGCTCAAGGTCTTCGCGGTGGAAGTAGACCTTGCGCACCGGCAGCATCTGTTGGCTGCCCGGTTTGCGGCGCGAAATATTCAGAATGTATTCCGGCACCGAGTAAAGGTGCTTTCTGGCGATGTCCTCCACGGTGGGAGCATCCGCGGTTGCCTCGTACAACTCGTCCGGTTCAAGCCCGCGCACGACCAAGGCGTCCAAAAAGAATTGCGGACGCAGGTTCTCCAGCGCGTTGGCCGATTTCTTCTTTAATGAGTTCGATCCTTTGATGAACTTCTTCTGGAGCGGGCTCGACAGCGTGAAATTCTTGCCATCGCTGGCCATGTCGAAAGCCTTCATGCCGAGGTAGGTGCCATAAACTCGGATCATCTCGGGCTTCTGGATCCAAATGTGTCCGTGGGAGGTGGGCGAGCCCTTTTCCGTACCCTCTTTGGACTTGGTGAGGGTGGCCTGAATCTCGACGGTCGCAGTGAGGGTATTGAGCGCCTCCCAGCGCTGATTGAGCCTGGTAACCAACTCCTCGGGCGTGGCCGTTTGGGTAATCACAGGCGCCTTGGGCACGGGCAGCTTGCGGATGGTGGGGAAAAGCGAGCAGCCCGTCAGCAGGATGGGAAGCGCCAATGCGCCGGCAGCGGCGAGGCGACGAGTCGCATTCATCGGCCGCCTGCTCTCTTCACGGCGTGACGATAGCCGGCTACGTTGCGGTCGTGTTCGTCGAGCGTGCTGGAAAACAGCGACCGTCCCTGGGGATTGGCTCCGGCAGCAACAAAATAGAGATAGTCGGTCTTCGCAGGCTCCATGGCTGCGCGCAATGACTTCAGGCCCGGATTGGCAATCGGGCCCGGAGGCAGGCCGGCGTAAAGATAGGTGTTGTAGGGGGTCTTGCGGGTCAAATCGCTCTGGTAGATTTTGCCGCGCCACCGGCCCTCCAGCTCCAGGCCGTAGATGAGCGCGGGGTCGGTCATCAGGGGCATTTTCTTGGCCAGGCGGTTGGTGAACACGCTGGCAACCAGCGGGCGCTCCGCATCCACTGCCGTCTCGCGTTCCACCAGTGAAGCCATGGTCACCACTGCGTGCATGTTTCCTTTCAAACCCAGTTGCGCAGCCACCGCCCTGAAGCGCCGAACCATGGTTGCCGCGATCTGCACCGGAGTTGCCGTACGGGCAAAACGATATGTATCCGGAAACAGATAACCCTCCAGGCTCTTTGCCGGCGGGTCGAGATCGGCCACCAGTTCCGTTTGACTCACGGCGGCGTCCAGAAAACCCTGTTCCGTGCCAAACCCCGCCTGCTGCAGCCGCTCCGCTATATCGAATATTGTCGCGCCCTCAGGTACTGTTAACGCCCTGGTAAAAACATCTCCTTTTGCAATGCGCGCATAAACCTCTGTCATGGGGACGGGACGATCGAACCGGTATTCGCCTGCCCTGAGCGTTCCCCGCTTGACGATTCGCAGCAGTTGAAAGGCAAGCCGGCTGCGCACCACGCCCGCCTCTTCCAGTTGCCGGCCGATAAGCGCCGTGGAAGAACCGGGTGCTAACTCGACAAACGTTTCGCTTTGCGGACCGAACGGTGTCAGGATCATCCATGCCGCCGCCGCGCCGGCCGCAAGAAGCGCCACAAAAAGAAGAGCCAGCCAGGCTCCTGCCGCGCCGGACCTTTTCTTTTTTCTGCTCCTCCGTTTGCGGACAGCCATTCAGTTGCTATTGACCCTTCATGAGTAAGAGACGCAAAAAATCGGTGTGAAGATTCCCTTAGATTGATTGTATCGGGTTGGCCGGGTCATTAGGGTGTACAGTAACTGGCAAAGCATCCCTAAAAAGGCGGAGGCTCCGATGCCGCTGCTCGACCACATCCGCGAGAAGAAACTCATTTGGCTTGCGCATGAACGTTTCGCCTCTGATCTTTCGGACGCAGAGCTGAAGGTCCTGCACGACTCGGCTAGTTCCCTCGGCGCGGATACGCCCGCTGCGAATGCGGCCCGACCGACCATCCGTCCGGAGTTCGTGCGCTGGCTGGCCACCGACAAGGAGGCTGCTGCCAACATCGATCCCAAAGGTCTTCGCGCATTCGGCATCACCCTGTCGGACAAGCTCGACTTCCAGAATTGCCGCGTTCTCGTGCCTCTGCACTTCCAGCATTGCACTTTCGATAGCGAAATCGACTTCCGTTCCGCGGAAACCAGAGACATAATCCTCCTCGACTCCTCGTTCAACGGAGGCATCACGGCTGACCGAATCAAAGTAGATGGTCCGCTCTTCCTCAGAGGGGGCGTTGTCTCCGGCGAAATTCGCCTAATTGGCGCGCAGATCAAGGGCGCTTTGGATTGTCTAGGCGCTAAGCTAAGGGTCAGTAAGGGGAATGCCCTCTCTGCGGATCGCGCCGAGATCGGAGGCATCGTCTATCTTCAGCAGGGTTACGATCTCAGCGGCACTATACAGGGATTCGAGTCCACCGGCACAATTCGCCTGCTGGGTGCGAAGATCAAGGGCGATCTGTCTTGTTCGGGCGCGAAGCTACGAGTGAAGGAGGGAGTTGCACTGTACGCAGATGGCGCCGAAATTGGGGGCAGCGTCTTCCTAAACGCATTTCTAGATACGAATTCCGGGCGACGCGAGGATTTCGAGTCCACCGGCACCATTCGCCTGCTAGGTGCGCGAATCAAGATCGGTTTGGACTGTTCCGGCGCAAGGCTGGAAGCGAAAGAAGGGGATGCTCTGTCTGCCGACGGCGCCGAGATCGGCGGCAACGTCTCTCTGACCAAGGGGTTCACGGCCGTCTGCACAATTATCCTGCGTAGCGCACGGATCGGCGGTGACCTCAGATTCTACGGCGCGGAGGTAGCAGAGGTTAATTGCATGAATCTGCGCATCTCCGGAGATCTGCTGTGGATGGGGATACGAAAGTCGGGGAAAACTATTCTTCGTCTCACTGGCGCTGAGTTAAAGAATCTCCGCGAGGACCAGGCGAGTCGGCCGGATGCGGATAATCTCGTTTTGGACGGGCTGGTTTACGAGGAGTTATCCCTTCATGAGCGGCCATCGGACGATGAGATCAAAAAAGGCCTTCTGTCGGAGCAACTGAAGCTCAACCTCATGGACCGCGTTGATTGGCTCATGCTCCAACCCTACAAGCGACGCCTTGAGCCACAGCCGTGGATGCAGCTCTCCAAGCATCTTGAGGGCAGAGGGGATCGCAAGGGAGCGAAGCACGTTATTTTCAAGTACCGCGGCTTGCTAGCTCACACTCAGGACAAATTGTGGATTTTGCGCAGGCTGAAGATAACTTCCGCCTGGATGGAGGAAGCGCCGACACGCATCTGCTGGTCGATCGCACTTACGCTCATCGTGGGCACGTTCATCTTTGCGGGGGCCTCTCGTAGTGGCGCAATGCTTGAGTCTGTACAAATTCAGCCTAATGCAGCAGTTCTTCCTAACAGAGAGAGCAAACCGGCTTCGATTCACTATCCGCCGTTTCAACCGTTTGTTTACACGCTGGAAAATGCTGTTCCGCTGGTGAAGCTGGGGATGGACGACCGCTGGATGCCGGACTATAAGCATCAGCCGCAGCCGTGGTTTCCACAGACGCGAAGTCTGGACTGGCTGAAGTGGTTCAATAGCTATTGGTTCCTAGTGATAAGCCGCTGGGGGCTGATTGTGTGGGGCTGGGTGCAGGCGACGATTCTGGCGGTTTCGGTGGCGGATCGGTTCAAGAAATAATCGCTAAGCGTGCGAGCCGAATTACGAGGTGCGTACATATGAATCTGGTGCCTCAGGTCTCCAAAACATGACCCGAGGCACTCCGCGTAGAAGTGAATCGGACCTATTGAGGTATGGACAACACGCGATGGCTAAGGCTGCCTACCGATCCTGGTTCTTGGCGTTGTCCCAACCACTTTTGTAATCGCTCTCGTAGCCGCTCGGCGGATTGTAAGTCGGGTGAAAGATCTCGGTGAGCGGATTGGAGTTAACTTGGCCTCCCGACTTGCTATAGTCGGATTCGCCCTTGTTGTGCGCACTTTCCTTTCCTTCGCTGGTCTTTCCCATCGGAATCCCTCCAGTCTAAAAACGTAGCACGTTTGTGCGGATCATTTCAAGAAGCAAGCTGCCCGTTCCAAGCGTGGGCGCTAAGCTAAAAGCCAGGAGCTAAAAGCTGGAAGCTGTCTCTCATCCGCGCTATCTCGGGCTGGACGTCGGCAATCGGCGCATTGGGGTGGCTGTGTCGGATGAGCTGGGGTTGACGGCGCAGCCGGTGATGACGCTGGAGCGGCGGAGATCAAGAGACGACTTGCGCTCGCTGGCGCGGTTGGCGCGGCGATTCGGCGTGGCGGGCATCGTGGTTGGCAATCCAATTCATTTGTCGGGTGAGGTCAGCCCGCAGGCGGCCAAGACGCAGGCCTTTGCCGCCGAACTGGGCTCGCTGACCGGGTTGTCTATTCACTTGTGGGATGAGCGGCTGACGACGCGCGAGGCGCACCAGATTCTTTATGAGGCAGGGCATCCGCGGCAGAAGCACAGGCGGGTGGTGGATCAGGTGGCGGCGACGCTGATCTTGAAGGGGTTCATGGAAGAAAAAGCAGCCGCTAGCTCTTAGCTTTTAGCTATTAGCTTGGCGTCGGCGGCCTGTGCGTCATGGGCAGGCATGGAATCCCTTGCTGGTCGAAGGCGGAGATTGCTCTGGGCAGAAGTGAGTATTTCGAAGGCCAGGCTAACGGCTAGAAGCTGAAGGCTGAAAGCTCCATTCCCCCGGCCCCGCGTATAATGAGGAGTCAAGTTCTTCTATCTCTCGCGGAGGGAGCAACCCCACTCCCCGCAACGGACCCTGGATGCCGGAACACATCAAAAAGCAGCTTCTCAAAGAGATCGCCATTCTAGAGCACGAGCTAGCCCACGAGCTTCCCGCCGAAATCAAGAAGGCGGTGGCCATGGGAGACCTCTCTGAGAACGCCGAATATCACATGGCCAAGCAGCGCCAGACCTTTGTGAACGCGCGCCTGGGCCAACTGAAACGGCGTATGGCGGAGCTCTCGCTGGTGAACCTAGCCAACATTCCCAGGGACAGGGCCGGATTCGGCTCGACGGTGGTGGTGTTCGATTCGACCAAGGATGAAGAGATTGTTTATCGCCTTGTAACCAGCGAGGAATCCGATGTGACCCAGGGGCTGATTTCGACGACGTCGCCGATCGGCCGCGGGCTGGTGGGCAAACGGGTTGGCGACATTGCCACCATCGTGACTCCCAACGGCAAGCGCGAGCTTGAGGTTTTAAAACTGACCACGATTCACGACGAAGTGGGCGAAGACGCGCCGGAAGACGAAGTCGCCGACGGCTTGGAAAAATAAAGGAATATTGGAATGACCTGGACGAGTGCTTTTGGCCGCGGATGCGGTTGGCTTCTCGATCGCATAGTGCATGGCCTGGCGCTGACCCGCATCTCTCCCAACGTGCTCACGTTCATTGGCCTGGTGATCAACATTATTGCCGCGGTTCTGTTTGGGCACGCCAACGCCGCCAACGCCGACTGGATGTTTTTTTATGCGGGCCTGGTGATCTTCGGCGCGGGAATCTTCGACATGACGGACGGGCGCGTGGCCAGGCGCAACAACCAGGTGACGGTCTTCGGATCGTTTTTCGATTCGGTGATCGACCGCTATTCGGACGTGGTGCTGTTCTTTGGCCTGCTGGTTTACTACGGGCGGATCAACAGGTTCAGATATGTGTGTCTGGTGGCGTTCGTGATGGTGACGTCGCTGATGGTGAGCTACACTCGCGCGCGCGCCGAGGCTCTGATCGGCCAGTGCAAGGTGGGTTTCATGGAGCGGCCGGAGCGGATCGTGCTCATCCTGCTGGGCGCGCTGTTCAACCATTGGGGCGTGATGGCCCCGGTGCTGTGGGTGCTGGCGGCGCTGTCGACCATCACGGTTGCCCACCGCATCACATATACCTACTCGAAGACCAAACACCTGGCGCCGATCAGTAGTTGAGGCGGAAGACTCCTGCATTCCCATGCGGTTGAGGTAAAGTGATACCGTACTGGCATTTCCTGAGCAGGAGGAGGCATAGCCATGGCCCAGCAACCGTTCTTGAAGTCCATCCGCCCGGTCAACCTGCTCTCCTTCGGGCCGAATACGGAAGAGATTGAGCTGCGGCCGTTGAACATTTTGATTGGGGCGAACGGGTCGGGGAAGTCGAACCTGATTGAGATCGTCGGGCTGCTTAGTAAGTTACCCGATAAGGATCCTTGGTCCAAGGTGCGTGAAACTGGTGGTGCACTTGAGTGGATCTGGAAGGGGAAGTCTGCTGACAACAATGGACCCTCTTTGACGTTCAAGGCAAGCGGTCAGAAATATCCAATAGATAAAACCTCCGCAATAATCGATACGGATACTTGGGTGGAGAAAACGACTGAATTCACAATTGCATTACGAGAGCAAAATGGCTCGTTTGCGATATTGAAGGAACTCTTTCAAGAGCTTGATCGCTGGCAAGGAGATCCCATAGACGATACCGGATGGTTTGATCGTAATGAATCCGTCGGTCACATTCATAGCAAACTCTTGCAGCCGAATTCAACAGATCAGTTTCCCTCCATTCCGGTAGGGCGGTCGGTTTTTTCTATGCCAGGAATATCTAACCTCAACTGGTACGTGCATCGCATTCAGAAGGTCGCGGACGATCTTGAGCGATTTGCCTTTTATCGGGATTGGGTTTTCGGCGCCGGTTTTGTTGCACGCAACCCCATTTCCGCGGGCCAACCCGTTGAGAGTCTTAAAGAGGACGCATCAAACCTAGCTCAAGTGCTTGCGCGATACCAATCGGATTTTCGTCCCACTTTTGACAGGCTCAATGAACTGATGAAGCAGTTTTATGAGCCGATAAAGGCCGTCGAGGTTCGGATTGTAAGCACGCATCTTCAAGTTGCCATCCTTGAAGAGGGCGGATTTTCAATTCCCGCTTACCGGCTTTCGGACGGTACTCTCCGCTGGCTTGCGCTGCTTTCGATTCTCCTGAACCCGACTCCAGCGCCAGTCACATGCATCGAAGAGCCGGAGCTTGGGCTCCACCCTGACATGATCCCAACTCTCGCCGACCTCTTGCGTGATGCCTCGACGCGGACGCAGTTGATTATCACCACCCACTCGCAGTCGTTGGTCGAATGCTTCTCCGACGATCCGGAGAGCGTGTGCGTTTGCGAGAAGGTTGAAGGCGCGACTCAGATTCGAAGACTCAGCAGGGAGAAGCTGTCCTCTTGGTTGGAGGATTACTCGCTGGGGCAGCTTTGGGCCAAGGGCGAGATCGGGGGAAACCGCTGGTGAGAGTTCGTCTCTATGTTGAAGGCGGTCCGAAAGGTGCTCATGCGGACGGTCTCCGGCGCTTCAAGAATGGTTTCAAGCAGCATTTTGCGCGTTTGGACCCGCGCCTGAGCACCCTCGATGTCTCTCCTTGCGGTTCCACGGAGGAGACAATTCGGGATTACGCGCGGGCCGTCCGCGAAGATGAGCCAAATTGCACCGTAGCGCTGCTCGTCGATTCGGATGCTCCCGTCGCCGGTGCCGCAGCTCAACATCTGCAAGCCAAGTTGGACTCGGCGAAGATTCCGCAGAAGGCGCGCAAGAATATCTTTTTGATGGTGCAATGCATGGAATCCTGGCTTGTGACCGATGCCGGCGCGCTTAGGCTATGTTTCGGTAACGACTTGCGGGAGGAAGCCCTTCCGAAGAATCCGAACATTGAAGAGGTTGCGAAGAGAGATGTTTTGACCGCGCTTGCGACAGCGGTCAAACCTACTCCAGCGGGGCATTATCACAAGGTTGAGCACGGCGCAAGGATTCTGGCGGAGCTGAATCCAGATTTGGTCGGCCAAAGATCACGACGGCACGCAAAGAGCCTTCATGAGTTTCTGCTGTCGTCCGTTGTCGAGGCTTAAAGAGCCGCCCCTCAGCAGTTCACCGTTGCGGCCGAGCAGCCTTGTCCGGCGGGTTTCCATTGCTCGAGAAAGCTGGTGACGGCGGAAGATTCCATGCGCCGCATGGCTTCAAACTCGCCGCTTCTCTGGCTGTAGAGCAGCGTTCCGTTCTCGCTCAGGACGGCCAGCGCGGGTACGCCTTTGTTTAGCGGGACATCGTACTTCGCGGCGATGCCGGTGTTGGCGTCCAGGTGGCCGATGTTGATGTCGACGACGACAAAGTTGGCGTCGAGGATGGGCCTGTTGGCCGGGTCGTGAAAATAGACGTCGAGTACCTGGCAGTCTCCGCACCAGTTGCCGCCGAAGTCGAGCAGGACGCGCTTGTGAGTCTGCGCGGCGGTCTTGAGGGCGGCAGCGATGTCGGCACTGGCCTGCGCGGGTTCGGGATAGATAACGCGGCTGGCCGTGGAGCCGGTGGAGCCGGCGGGCGCCGGAGTATGGGATTTGCAGGCGGCCAGGGCCAGCAAACCGGCAAGGGCCAGGAGCTTGATGGTCTTCAAAAAGGGAAACCTCCAGTGCGATTCACTATTCTAAGTCTGCCACAATGGTGGGACTCCGCGCCATTTTTGCTGCCCCATTTCGGAGTCATTTGGATGTACTCTGAATTGTGGTTGGAGATTGGATGACGAGCTCTGACAACCTTCGCAAGCGGCTGGAATCGGCGAGCTACCCGGATCTGGGAGCCATGATGGAGGGCTACGCGCGCGCGGCGGCGGATTTGGCCAAAGGCGAGTTCAAGCAGAAGCTGGATTTCAGTTCGGAATCGATCGACGGGCTGGATGAGATTCTGGTTCGCGTGGGCGAGAGCCCGGAGCTGGACCTGGACTTCGAGGTGCGGCTGTGGGGCAGCTATCTGGGCGAGGTGCTGCGGCGGCGCTATCAGGGCGGCTGGGAGATGACGCCGTATCCGGGCGGCGCGGTGGCCGTACCCGCCGTCGAGGTGCGCGGTTCGCGGCTGTTTCCGCTGCTCAAGGTCTACCGGCGTCTGACGGTGGGCGAAGAGGAAGATCTGAGCGCCTTCTTCACCATGGTGGTGGAGCGGCTGGGCAAGCCGGCGAAGGTGAACTAAAGACAGGGGTCAGGGAACAGGGGTCAGGGATCAAAATGCCTCTGGGCGGAGCGACTCAGCGCGGGAATGCGGCTTTGTGCGACAATAAACAATGATTAAGCGCGCCGGGTCCGACGAGGTGCGAGGAGAGTGAAATTATGGGCGATCTATTGCAACCAACGCACCTGATAGTGCTCGCCATCGTGTTGTTCCTGCTGTTCGGCGCCAAGCGGCTGCCGGAGTTGGGCAAGGGACTGGGCGAGGGTTTGAAGGGCTTCAGAGAGGGCATCAAGGGCGTGACCGATCCAACGCCGGCACCGCCGCCCGCGCAACAGCAGAATGCGGCTGCCGCGCCGCCGGTTTCGTCCCCGGCCGAGCCGCAGATTATTCGCAAGGACTGATGACGGCGCTGGGGGCGAGTCGAGCCGCCTGACGCTTCGACTATTCTTGAGTTGAGACCATTGCTTGCAGGAATGGAAAGGGCCTGTGCCGGTGCACGGGCCTTTTGTGCGTCAGGGGACGACTTGGTTCCCACCCTCTGGGTTAACCGAGGCCTTACAAGCCCAGCAACGCCACGGCAGTGAGCGCCACCGCGATGCCTGCCAACTGGCGGCGGGTGGGCCACTCACGCAGCACCAGCGCGGCCAGCAGGATGGTTCCCGCGGGATAGAGCGAGCAGATCAGCGCGGCCACGTCGAGACGTCCAAAACGCGTGGCTTGCAGATAGAACAGGTTGCCTATGGTGTCGAGCAGGCCGGCTGCAATGCCGGTAATCCAGAAGCCGCGCCACGGCCGGGTGGGCGGCATGACCACCAAAACCAAGAGCATGGCCGCGACACCGGCGGCGCGGGCCGAAGTCATCACCCACATCATGCCGCCGGGGCTGGCGAATTTGAAGAGAATCAGTTGTGTTCCGAAGCCGCAGCCGGCCAGCGCGCCCAGCAGCAGCGCGGCCGCAGGCGTTGAGGCACGAATGGCGTGCGAATTCGGCGAAGCCGGTCCCTCAGGGGCTAAAGCCCGCGTTGATCCTAAGCCACTTACGGCACGGCTAAAGTCGTGCCCTTTCAAAGCAACGAGTTTTTCCGCAACCTGTAAAGTCGTGCCCTGACACCTTTGAGAGTCGGAATTGAGTTCTTCGGCAATCAGGGGCGGCGTGGAAGGTGTCCCCGTTTCAGGGTTTCCAGTTGCTGAATTCTTGCTTTCCGGTGTATGAGTGATGAGCCAGATGGCGACGAGGCCGAGCGCCAGTCCCCCTGCGGTCAAAGGTGTCGGCAGGCCGTCGTGAAAGAGGGAAAAGATCACCGGGACAAGCGCAGTCAGCAGGCCGGTGAGCGCGGCGGTGAGGCCCATGGCGCCCATGGCCAGCGCGCGATAAAAGATGGCCAATGCCAGCGAGCCTTCGAAGCCTCCCAAGGCGGCGAAGAGGAGATAGTGCGAGCCGGGCAGGGCGACGTGAATTGCCAGGCAGAGGGCGAGCAGAACAATCAGCGAGAATATGTGGCCTGAGGCGACCACCAGCAGGGCTGGGGCGCGGCGAGCGCCGATGCCGCCGACGAAATCGGATCCGCCCCAAGTGGCGGCGGACATGAGTCCCAATCCGGCTGCGGCGGTCGGAGAGTTCATAGGGCCTGTTTCAAGAATGGCTAAGCCGATGCTAGTTGTAATTCCTCAGGGGCTAAAGCCCTGTGCTTTTCGCGGCTCTTTGGCACGACTGAAGTCGTGCCCTGACACCCTGCGGATAATTGAAACATGCTCATGCGGAGTTCACAGGCTATTTAGCATCCTGTGCGTTGGGCCAGTAGCCCTTTTTGGCGAACACTTCCAGGCCTTGCCGCTCGACGCGGACTTCGATGGTGCGATACTTGCCGTCGATGAACTGCTCGTGGCTGTTGTAGCCGAGCGTGTACTGATTGCGAGCTTCTTCGGCGATTTTCTGATAGCTCTTTTCAATGCCGTTCAGGCTGGGCTCGGAATCGAGCGTGCCGCCGGTTGCCACGGTGTAACCGTAGAGGCGGTTGTCGTACATCTGGAAGGGCAGGTGGAAGCGGCTGATGTAGCCTTCGCCCCAGATGGCCGATGTGCCCACCGCCGTTCCATACACGGCGATGTTGTTGGTTTGGAGGAATTTCAACACTTCCTTGTACGTGGCTTTGCTGCCCGCCTCTTTGCCGTCGGAGATGACATAGATAATGCGGCGGCGCTCCTTGGGGCGATTCGACAGCTCCTTGGCCGCGGCCAGGATGGCGTCGTTGAGGGTGTGAATCTCCTTGGGGATGGTGATGAACGAGGAGTCGCCGGCGGAGCGGCCAGGCTGCAGGTTGGGATCGACGCAATTGCCATTCTGGCGAATGCTGCAACCGGCGAAAGGACTGTCGTTGTCGGGCGTCAACTCTTCAGTGCCGGACGACTTGGTCATGGAAAGTATGAACGGGACGCGAGCGCTCTGCGCGCCGGTGAACCCCTGAGAGCGATTCTGTGCTCCATTGCCGTAAGTGAAGACCGCCAGTTCGTCATAGGGAGTGAGCGCGCCTTGAATGGCGCCGAGGGATTGGTTGACCTTTTCCATTACGTCGCGAGTGAGGCTTTGGTCGACGACATAGACGATGGAAAGCGGAGCCGGGTCCACCGTGAACAGGCGCAGCGGCTCGCGCGTGTTGTTTTCAAAGACTCTGAAATCGCGCCAGGTGAGCCCGGCGACCAACTTCCCTTTGGTGTCTTTGACAGTGACTGGAACTTCGACAAAATTGACGTACACGTGAAGCATGGTGGTGGCTTTGTCGAATCCCTCGCCGGCCGGAGGCAGCTCGGGCGGCGCGGTCTGGAAGGTGTCTTTGCCTGCGGCTGAAGGCGCGAGGTTGGTCGGCGCTGGCTGAAAATCGTCCCCACCGGCCGGGTTGGAGGAAGAACCGGGTCCGGTGGTCTCATTGCCCGCGCCCTTGCCGGGCGTAATCGCCGTACCGTCCGCGCCGGACAGCTTAGGCGGCGGCTGAGGCGTGGGCGCATCCGGAACCGCGGGTTGCTGCTGGGCCATCGCCGCGGAAGACACCATCAGCCCCAGAATCAGAATTGCCGCCAGCGACCATTGTGCTGAACCGAGCTTCACAGGTATTCCGTCCTCCCAAAACGCCGCGATCGCCGTCTTCAGTGGTCAGCCTTCAGAGTTAGCTGAAGACCGATCCCTTCTCTCTGAGAAACGGCCACGAAGCCGCTCCCTGCCGCCAAACTTCAAAGCAGGGCTACATTCGTCAGAGTATCAGACGCGCCAGAGCCGCGCAGGTTGCCAGCCAATGACGAAAGACTTGGAGTATGCTCTAAAGATTGTTGCCGAATTTCGGTCGGAGTCCCTCAGGGGTTAAAACCCCTTCCTCTACTCGCGCTTTTCGGCACAACTGAAGTCGTGCCCTTTCAAATCGTCGACTTATTCAGGGATTCCTTAGAGTATGCTTTCTTCGGGGTCCCAATTTCGTCTAAGTGTCCAGTATGACTTCCCCCATGAGAATAGGTCTGGGAATTTCCGCGTTGCTGCTTGGCTTGCCGGCGTTTTCCGCGGCGGGATGGGCTCAGCTAGCGCCCTCGCCGGACGCGCCCCCGGTGAGCACTGCGCCCGCACAAGCGCCCGAAGAAGAATCGGTGGCAACATTCAAGCTCCAGGTCAACCTTGTGGACGTGTTCTTTACCGTGAAAGGCAAAGACGGAACGCTGATTCCGCATCTGACCAAGAACGATTGCAGCATCAAGGAAGACAATGCGCCGCAGACTTTGAAGAGCTTTGTGGCGGAGACGCAGCAGCCGATTACGCTGGGCATTTTGCTGGATACCTCAGGCAGCCAGTACCGCGTGTTGCCGCTGGAGCAGGAAGTTGGCGGCGAGTTTCTGGAACGCGTGCTCAGGCCGAAGGACGAGGCATTCCTGCTCTCCTTCGACGTGAACGTGGACCTGCTGCAGGACTACACCAACAGCGCGCGGTTGCTAACGCGCGCCATGAACAAGGCGGAGATCAATACCGCGGGCGGCAATGGAGCCGGCGGCATTCCAGGAGCGGGCGGCGGGACCGTTCCCACGGTAGGAGCGCCCAAGGGAACGGTGCTCTACGATGCGGTCTATCTGGCGTCGAACGAGAAGCTGAGCCAGGAGAACGGCCGCAAGGCGATGATCCTGCTGACCGACGGCGGAGACGAGGGCAGCGACCACAAGATCCAGGAAGCCATTGCCGCGGCGCAGAAGGCGAACGTGCTGGTTTACGTGATTCTGATCGCCGACCGGGCCTTTAATTACGGCTTTGCCGGCTATGTCGGCTACTCGACCATGTCGAAGCTGACGTCGGAGACCGGCGGACGGCTGATCGATGTGGGCAACAACGGAAAGAAGCTGGAGGCGGCCTTCCAGCAGATAGAAGACGAACTGCGGACGGAGTATGTGGCCACGTATACGCCCACCAACACCAAGCTGGACGGCAGCTTCAGGAAGCTGAGTGTGGAATGCGGCAGCGGCAACAAGGTGCAGGTGCGCAAAGGGTACTTCGCCATCCCGCCACAAAACTAGAGCCGGAGCGGCTATTCTCACTGCCGGTTGTGCAAAACGGCGCTTTGAAGCACTCAAATTGCACTGTTTTGCGACAGGTGGTTACGTTCGGATCGTTCAGCGGTAATCTGGCGCGCAGCATGAGTCTTCTCTAATATCGGCACTAGCGGAAATAACTTGAGGCTGGGAATGAAAGAATTTTCTCAGCCTCGAGGAATCCGGCCCTGAGGAGCACGCCATGATCACCAGCCCGACCGCCAATGAAGGGTTTGAAATCAGTCCCAGGTTTCGGCGCACCGTTGAAGAGCGGATTGCGCGGCTGGAAAGAGATGCGGAGCGGGATGAGGCTGAGGCGGCGCATCTGTGGGACCCCGATCACATCCGCAGGCACATGCGGCTGGTGTTTATGCAACGGGCCGAAGCGCTGCGCATGAGGCTTTTTCTGGACCGCTCGAAGATGCGGCCCCAACGCCCGCCGTTCCCCATCTGAGGTCTTCGCATTCTGCCTATCGAATCGGCGATTAGAGACCAATCCGTATTTATACAAATCGCCGAATAGCCAAAAGGGCCGCTGCCTATCATGCCGAGGCGCGGCCCTTTGGCCTTTTTTGGAGCACCGGGCGGGGATTGAACCCGCGGATACAGGTTTTGCAGACCTGCGCGTTAGCCACTTCGCCACCGGTGCTTAAAGACAGTTGTCAGTGGTCAGTGGTCAGTTGTCAGTAAACCCGAAGCCATACAGGCAGACAACTGATCACTGAAATCTGACCACTGAAACTCGAAAACCCACCGCGCCTTCTGGCGAGTGGGTCGGAGGAGATTCATTCTTTGAATCTAGCCCAGCGAGCACGCCCGCGCACGGCTGTCATAACAGCAACAGGGGAAGCGCTTCGCGGGTGTGGGGAAACCATTCATCGACTTCATTGACGACGGAACGCGCTTGCCAGCTCGCGACTCACCGTGTATCCGTAGACTAGAGCCGTGGCAGAGGACTGTCAAGCAATCGGTGGGAGGCGCTGTTGGAACTGGATTACTTTGTAGTCGATGTTTTCACCAATACGGCGCTGGCCGGGAACCCGCTGGCGGTGGTCATGAACACCTGCGGCCTCTCGACGGAACGGATGCTGGCCATTGCCAGGGAGTTCAATCTCTCTGAGACGACATTTGTTGAGCGCAGAGCCGAAGTGATAGAGCAGGCTGAGGGGGTGCGGGTGCGCATCTTCACGACTCAGGAGGAGCTACAGTTTGCCGGGCATCCGACGCTGGGAACGGCGAGCGTGCTGAAGCTCATTGCGCCCGAAACTCTGGTTGGAGACACGGTGAGGCTGGCGGAAAATGTGGGGGCAATTCCGGTGCGATTTTCAGGCGATGGACTCTTCGGTGAGATGACGCAGCGGGACCCGGAATTTGGCGCGGAGCTGAACCGGGCGGAGGTTTCACGTCTCGTTGGACTGAACCAGGACGATCTGGACCCGAAGCTGACACCACAGGTTGTTTCCACCGGAGCGGCGTTCGCCATTCTCGCGTTGCGCGGCGCAGAAGCATTGGCGCGGCTTAGAGTGAACCAGGATGAGGCCGTGAAGTGGCTGCGCGAGCGGGGAGCACGCTGGTTTTATGTGTTGGGACCCACCGGCGGACGGGAGCCGGCGTGGCGCGCGCGTATGCAGTTCAACGGCGGTGAGGATGCAGCGACCGGGTCGGCGGCGGGATGCGCGATAAGCTACCTGGTGGCGCGCGGCGCGGTGGCGCCGGGCGAAAGGATTGCGCTGCGGCAGGGAGTGGAGATTGGCCGGCCGAGCGAGCTGTATCTTTCCGCACAGATAAAAAACGGGAGTACTGAGATGCAAGTGGCAAGGGTGACCGATGTGCGGGTTGCGGGCAGCACTGTTCTTGTAGCAAAGGGACGGATTTTTGTGCCGTGATGCACACGCTTTCAACAGGCATAGATGGCTGCAAATTACGGTAGTGTTAAACGTTAGCGAATTCTAATCTGTTTCAGAGGATTTTTCAGCGTGGATTTCGCTTCCCATTCCCTCTTCCCATGGAGTTGAAAGCCCCGTAGTCTTGCCATTCATTGAAGCATTTTAACCGGCTCCCATGCGGGTTTTTTGCCCCAGGCATTTCACAAACTGAAAGCGAGCAAAAGTTGGCCTCCTGGGCCATCGAATGACGGAAGCTGGCCTGCGCAAGCGCCGCGCCCTTTTGGGCTGCATACACGCTGCGCAAGGCCACTCTGGCAGTGAGATCGACCAGGATCCGGCTGCCTCGTCTGCGGTCATCGACCCGGCAACTCATCGCGCCAGCCAGCCACCAGAGCGGGCAAAGGTGGAGTGTTGCCGGGCGACAAGAAATTTGAATCAAGGAGTGGGTTCCCCGATCATGCGGCCAAAGAAGGTGATTCTCTGCGTAGACGATAATGAACAAGAGCTTTCCGTACTCAAGTTCATGCTGGCAACTAACGGATATAGGGTGTACGCGGCTTGCACGGGACAGGAGGCGATCGGCATTTTTGCCGGATCGCCGATTGACCTGGTGCTGGCCGATTATGCGATGCCGCAGATGAACGGGAACCAACTGGTGGCGCGATTGAAGCAGATTGCTCCGCACATTCCCATGATTTTGCTGGGTGACCCGCAGAGAATGGGGGGCGAGATCCATTCGGCCGACGCCTTGCTGGCAAAGAAGAGCTGCTCGCCGCAAGAACTGCTGGAACGCATCAAGCTGATGAGCGCCCGCAAGCGTGGACCGCGGAAAGGCTCGCTGCGGATTGCGGCCGAAGCGGAGTTTGCCGCGGCATCGTGACAGAGGCAGGGGTCAGGGAACAGAGATCAGGGATCAGGATGGCCCCGCCAACCGACGCTTAACGTTCCCATCTTCTGAGCCCAAAAACCGGCTAGCGATTTCCCATAATTGCTTCCGGTTTTTCTGTTCCCTGTTCCCTGATCCCTGACCCCTGCTCTCCTTGCTCTTGACGAATGCACACAAATGTATGCATACTCGCCACTTGTACCGAGGTTTGGAGGATTTTTCTCCGGCCAGCGGGAGTTCGACCATATGGACCTCATTCTGCTTCGTCTTCTTTTTGTGGCCCTTCTTGGCGGGGTCTGTTATTTCCTTCATCCATTTGGCCTGACAGGATGGGTGAGTGCGGGCGTGGGCGCAGGGGCGGCCGGCGCGGTCATCGTATTTGAACTTAGGGTGCGGGCGCTCAGCCTGCGGCGTCTTATCGGCGCGGTCTTTGGCAGCGTGCTGGGAATTTTTGGCGCTGCTCTGTTTTGCCTGGTGCTGCGAAGCGCGCCTCTGAACGGGGCGACGTCCGCGGTGTTGCAGATTTTTGTGCTCCTTCTGATGACTTACGTAGGGCTGCTGGTGGGGGCCAATAAGGGCGATCTGTTGAATCCGGCGGCACTGGGCACCGTCTTCAGCGGCGAGCGGACGTCGCGAAGAAGCGCCAAGGTGCTGGACACCAGCGTGATCATCGATGGGCGCATCGCCGATATTGCCGAAGCGGGCTTTATCGACGGAATGATGGTGGTTCCGGAATTTGTGCTGCGGGAGTTGCAGATTGTGGCCGATTCGACCGACGGGTCAAAGCGGCAACGGGGCCGGCGCGGTCTGGATATGCTGCAGCGCATGCAATCGAACACCAACATCCAGGTGCAGATTGTTCCCGACGACTTTCCCTCCATCCGCGAGGTGGACCTGAAGCTGCTGGAACTGGCCAAGAAGTGGGAGGCCAAGGTGGTGACCAACGACTTCAACCTGAACAAGGTGGCCCATCTGCACCACGTGGAAGTGCTGAACATCAACGACCTTGCCAACGCGCTGAAGCCGGTGGTGCTGCCCGGCGAAAAGATGAACGTGCTGATCCTGAAAGAGGGCAAGGAGTTCAACCAGGGGGTGGGCTACCTGGACGATGGCACCATGGTGGTGGTGGATCATGCGCGGCGCCTGATCGGCAAGGCGGTCGAGATTTCGGTGACCAGCGTGCTGCAAACCGCGAGCGGGAAGATGATCTTCGGCAAGATCGAGGAGAACGCCAAGACCGGTGAAACGCCGCGTGTGATTTCGGCGGAGATGACGCGCTAAACCACCTGCGGAAGGGCAGCCGCCTTCGGCCTTCGGGTCGAAGATAAGGGCTGCTTGTCCAAAGAAAGTTTCTACGATGAACGAGTTGCCAATCGTTTGCAGTTGTCCCAAGCGAAAATGTCCACGGCATGGTGATTGCGTCGCTTGCCGGGCGTTTCACTTGAATGCCAAGCGTCCAAGACCGCCGCGCTGCGAGAGAAGACCCAATTGGATTCGGCGAGTGTTTGGCTCAGTCTCTTCAACGGGAAGATAATTGTCCACCCTGTTCGAGGGGCGCGGGAAGACGGCCCATTTGGCCTCGCCAAAGATGAAGCACTATACGGTCGCCTTGGTCGCTCCAGTAGAGATGCCTCCGTCCACAAGCAAAACTTGACCGGTAATGTAGCGGCTTGACTCCGAAGCGAGAAAGACAATGGCTCCGTCGAGATCTTCGGGCAGGCCTGGACGTTTGACGGGGATACGATCGGAGATGTACTCGACCCATGCGGCATTCTCATAGAGAACGCTATTCTGCTGCGTCTTGAACCAGCCGGGGGCGAGACAGTTGACGGTCACGCCATAACGGCCCCAATCGTCGGCAAGACTCATGGTGAGTTGCTTAATGCCGCCCCGGCTGGCTCCGTAGGGAGCGAGGCCCGCATACCCCGCGACGCAGGTAACCGACCCGATATTGACGATGCGGCCGTAGCCTCGCTGAATCATGCCCCGCGCGACGGCCTGGGCAACAAAGAACGAGCCACGTAGATTGGTGTCCAGGATCGTGTTCCAGTCCTCCCATGTAACGTCAAGCGCGGGTTTGCGGATGTTACAGCCGGCATTGTTGACAAGAATGTCGATCTTGCCGAAATGAGACTCGATCGCCGCGACGGCTCGCTGAATGCTGCTGAGGTCGCGCACGTCGAGTTCGGCGCAAAAAGCCTGCCGGCCGAGAGCTTGAATCTCGCCGGAGAATGCAGCAAGGGAGCTCTTGTCCCGGCTGGTGATGGCTAAGTCAGCGCCTGCCCTGGCAAGGGCGCGGGCAAAGTACTGACCCAATCCGCGGCTGGTTCCAGTTACAAGTGCCACTCTTCCGGATAGGTCAAATAATAAGTCAGACATGGATTGCTTCCTCTGCGTCGTATCTTCAGGGCTCGAGAACAACTTTGAGCAGGCCCGGGTCGCGATTGTATAACCGATCGAACCACGAAGGTCCATCTTCAAGCGGGGCGACGGCTGAAATCAATGGTTCCACTTGCATGGCGCCGCGCGCAATCATTGAGATGCAGGCTGGATACTCGCCCGCAGACGCGCAGGAGCCTTGCAGGCGAATCTGGCGAGTTACTGCCGATTGCAATCCGAGTTCGATAGTGGGCGCGATGTTACCAACCAGAGTTACAGTGCCGCCCTTCCTGACACTATCGAGGGCTAGCTTGACGGGAATGGTTGAGCCGACACACTCGAATGCCGCGTCCGCGCCGCGCCCGTGAGTGTGCTCGATGATTTTGGGGACGACTTCGGCGTCGCGGGAGTTGAACGTGTGTGTGGCGCCGAGGCTGCGCGCGAGTTCGAGGCGGGCGTCGTCGATGTCGAGGACGATGATCGTACCGGCGCCTGCTTGCCGCGCCGCCTGCAACGTAAGTAAGCCGATCATCCCAGCGCCCACGACTACGACCGAGTCGTCGAGCGCAATGGGAGTAAGTGAAACGGCATGAATAGCGACAGAGGCAGCCTCAATCATGGCAGCGTGCGCGAAAGGCATGTTATCGGGCAAGGGATACGCGATGCGCGCGGGGACGGCGACAAACTCCGCGAATGCGCCCATGCGCCGAAAGGTTGGAGTCGAGACTCCAATGACCTCGCGGTTGTCACAGAGATTCGGCTGGTTGCGCAGGCAGAAGAAACACTTGCCGCAGTAGACGGTGGAATCGAAGGTGACGCGATCGCCGGGACGAAAGCTCGTGACGCCGCTGCCCGTGGACGCCACGACGCCTGCGGCTTCGTGGCCCATGACGATGGGCGGAAGCCGTCGGCCCGTGCTGCCATCGTATCCGTGCACGTCGCTGCCGCAGATGCCGCAGGCCTTGACGCGGATGAGCAACTCGTCTTCCGCGGGCATTGGCGCGGGCATATCGACTAAGTCGAGCTGCTTGTATGCGGAGAGTAACAGCGCCTTCATCCAATCTCCATGTTATGCAACGCGAAAGCTAATTTCGCCGGGAGCTGCTCGAGCATGTTTCGAAGAGTGGTCGCCGAGTCTCGGTTGCAGTCCCTCAGGGGTTGAAACCCCTTCTTCTTCCAGCCCTTCTCGGCACGACTGAAGTCGTGCTCTGACACAATGCGGATTTTTGGAACACGCTTTAAGAGTCTACCCATCAGGTTAAAGCATCGAGAGCGGGCGGAGCTTGACTGTAGGGCTCAATCTTGCCCAGCAGGAGCAGATATGCACTGACACCGATAACGAGATAGATTGCGGGGACGGAAAACGCCCACACGTACGATTGGTGCGCCGACACAAGATAGCCGGTGACGATGGGCGCCGCGATGCCGGAGATTTGGTTAGAGAAATTCATAATGCCGCCGACTTTCCCCACATCGTTTTTGCCGGCAATGAGAGACGGAATCGACCAGCCCACCGGCGCCGCGGCGGAGAGGCCGCCGATGGAGATGCTAATCCAAATGAGGGCATGCTGCGCGCTGTGGGTGTTGGCCGCGCCAAAGATGCCAAGGCCGCAGATGGTGCCGCCAACCAGGACGAATTGGCGCACGCGGCTCGCATTCCATCCGCGTGCAATCAACAAGTCTACCAGCAAACCGCCGATTGAGAAGTCTGCCACGGTGGCGATGAGCCAGGGAACGCTGGTGTAAAGAAATGAATGAAGCAGATCGATGTGCAACGCCATCGAGAGGTAACTCGGCAGCCATGTTAGCAACAAATAAAAGACGTAGTTATAGGAGCCGAAGCCGATGGCTAGTCCAATAACTTTGCGTTGGCTTAGGAGATAACTCATTGACGAAGGTTTGGATGGGGCAGAATGCGGGATGGCGGAGCCGATAACTCCCTCTTCGATGTATTGGCGTTCAGATTGGCCAAGCCTGGGGTCATCGTCGGGATCTCGATAGACTCGCCAGAAGAGCAGGAAGTAAGCGAAGCTGACCAGGCCGGTAAGCGCGAAGCTCCATCGCCAGCCGAGACCGATCAGGACGATTCCGATGAAGGGGACGCCGAGGGCGGAAGCAAATTTGGCAGCCGCGTCGAAGATAGAGGTCGCAAAGCTTCGTTCCTTTCCAGGAAACCAAAGGCCGATTGCTTTTGCATTGGCGGGGAAGGTAGGAGCTTCTCCTACGCCAAGGGCAAACCTGGCCGCGAAGAGTCCGCCAACGCTGGGCGAAACTGCCGCGCCGAACGAGGCTATGCTCCATATGAAAGTGCTGATGCGGCCGATGCGCCGGACACCCAACTTATCGAGCAGGACGCCGATGGGCAACTGGCAGAGCGCATAAGTCCAGTTATAGGCTCCGGAGAGATAGCCGAAGGTGATATTGGAGATTCCGAACGCGGCGTAGAGCGATGCGTGCGAAACGGAGAGGTTGACGCGATCGAAGTAATTGACTAAGACGCCGAGGCCGAGGAGCCATGCGATTCTCCAGCGGCGGCCTGGCAGCGTTCGCGGACTTCTCAATTCCGAGTTATCCAACCATCACCTCTCTACCAAATCGATGGTATCGGAATCAGGCGGCTTTGACAGCAAAGTCGATAGCCGGATCGGTCAGGCCTGCCCCATTCGGTCGATCAGCCTTTGCTTCACCTCTGGCCACTCGTCGGCAAGGATGGAGAACCGCGCTGAGTCGCGGGCGATGAAGTCGGCGGCCATGCGATGGGCGCGAAGGACGCCTTCGAATCTTCCGCCGATGCGCTCGATTGCGGCGCGCGAGCGCAGATTGCGCGAGTCTGTATGCAGGCAAACGCGGAGCACCTGCCAGGTTTCAAATGCGTGAGTCAGCATGAGGAGCTTCGATTCGGTGTTGACCGCGGTGCGAATGGCCGAGCGGGTCAGCCAGGTGTATCCGATCTCGCAAACATCGGGATGCTCGCGGCTGTGACGCGGATGGGTTCGTGGCCAGGCCCATCGCTCTAAATCGAAAAAGCGGGTTGATCCGACCACGGCGTCATCTTCGATACGAACGATTGCAAAGGCCACGGCGCGGCCGGCTTCGCGCCAAGCCAGAGCTGTATCGATATAGGCGATGACGGCGGCATTGCCTTGCGGAACCGGGCTCCACTGGTAGAGCGATGGATCGACCTCGGAAGCCGCGGCCAGACCGCCGGCATGGCGATGCTCAAGCGGTTCGAGGCGAACATGTTTGCCGGTCAGGACCAAGCGTTCTGGATTCATGACTCCCCGGATCGTGTCCCGACTGAGCGGGCGCAGCCGGTTATTGGGACAGCCCGATTTCGCTTATCTGAAAGATCGGCTCAATGTCGGTGTAGTTGGGAATATCCGCTTGAAGCGCGGCCATGTGGGGCGTGGCGGCCTCGTTGAAGGCCTGGACGGAATCGCAGGTGAAGCCAACCAGCGCCGCAAACGGCGGCTCTTGCCCCGGCGCACCACCGGCGATGCCGATCTCCGCCGATACAGCTTTAATCGCCGGCCCCATCAGCTTGATAGCCATCGGCATGTGCACATTCAGATAGTAATCGGAATCGAATCGGCTGCCAGGCTTGTTGGGATAAAGAATCGTGACCTTGACCATACTCCTCCTTTTCGTTGTGTCGATTATGCTGCGTGATTGGCTTTCAGTACTTTGGCACCGACGGGTCGATCTCTTCGGACCAGGCAAGGATGCCGCCGGCGAGGTTTACAACTCTGGGGTATCCGGCCTGCTTGAGAAACTCGGCAATGCGCTGGCTTCTGCCGCCGGACTTGCACTGGACGATCACTTCGCGGTCGCGGTCGATCTCGGCGAGACGGTTGGGCACTTCGTTCTGCGGGATCAGCTTTCCGCCGATGTGGGCGATTTTGTATTCATAGGGCTCGCGGACGTCGATGATGTAAGCGTCTTCGCCCGCGTCGATGCGCCGCTTGAGTTCTTTGACAGTGAGTTGCGGAATTCCGTTCTTCACGACTGGCTCCTGACTTGATGGTGGCGTTGGTTCGGGGACGATGCCGCAGAATTGCTGGTAGTCGATGAGCCCGGTGACGGAGGGGTGGTCTCCGCAGACCGGGCACTCGGGATTCTTGCGCAGCTTGAGCTCGCGGAAACGCATGTTGAGGGCGTCGACCAGGAGCAGACGGCCGATGAGCGTCTCGCCCTTGCCGAGGATCAGCTTGATGACCTCGGTAGCTTGAATGACGCCGACCAGGCCGGGCAGAATGCCGAGGACTCCGCCTTCGGCGCAACTGGGCACAAGGCCGGGCGGCGGCGGCTCGGGATAGAGGCAGCGGTAGCACGGGCCGGCTTCGGTGGCAAAGACGCTGGCCTGGCCTTCGAAGCGGAAGATCGATCCGTAAGCGTTGGGCTTTCCGAGCAGGACGCAGGCATCGTTGACCAGATAGCGCGTGGGAAAGTTGTCGGTGCCGTCGGCGACGATGTCATAGTCCTTGACGATGTCGAGTGCATTGGCGCTGGAGAGCTTCACGTCGTGCTTGACGATGTTGATGGCGGGATTCAGCGCGGTGAGCTTTTCGGCGGCCGAGTCGAGCTTCTTGCGGCCGATGTCTTTAGTGGAGTGGATGATCTGGCGCTGCAGGTTGCTGGCGTCGACGACGTCGAAGTCCACCAGCCCGAGGGTGCCGATGCCGGCGGCGGCAAGATAGAGAGTCAGCGGCGAACCAAGCCCGCCCGTGCCGACACAAAGCACGCGTGCGGCTTTCAGCTTTTGCTGGCCCTCCATGCCCACTTCGGGCAGGATCAAGTGACGCGAGTAGCGGAAAAGGTCGTCGGTGGAGAGTTCAGGCAGCGCGGTGGGTTCGGCGATGGTGGTGGTCATGTTTCCTTCTCAGTGAAGAAGTGAAAGAGTGAAGAAGTGAAAAAGTGAATGAATTAGCCTCCTCCGGCTATTGACGGAATGATGGAGAGCGTGTCGGCGGCGGCAACGGCGGAGGCGTCTTTCGCGGGGAGGTAACGCACGTCCTCGTCATTCAAATACAGGTTAACAAAAGCGCGCAGTTTGCCCTCGGGTGTGAAGAGGCGTTTGCGCAGATCGGGATGGGATTGGGTGAGCGCCTGAAGCGCCTCGTCGATGGTGGCGGCGCTGATTTCAATGGCGTCGCGGCCTCCAGCGTAGGGGCGCAACGGCGTGGGGATGAAGATGGTCATGCGTCCGGTTCCTCGCCTGAACGTGCAGATGACAATCGGTATCGATTGGATGTAGGAGATACGCCTGCTTGCGATCGAATGGCGGCGGGGATCTGGCACGATTCAAAAGAGCCGCCAAAATCATTTTAACGGAATGGCTGCGTAGCTTGGCCGATATGCATCATTGCATGAGACGCCTGAAAGGAACGGCTCCGGGGATGCCGGAGCCGTCGATGCAGAGCGCGAGTTGATCGGTGGGTGCTTGGGAGGGGGTTTTACGGGGTCTTCTTTTCCGCTGCGGCGGGCTTTGCGGCGGGCTTTGCGGCCGGCTTCGGTGCCCAGAATTCGGGGTCGGCCTTGATCATTTCAGGGCTCACGTAGCTCTGTTTCGGGTTGATTACAAATAGCTGCGAGTCGGAAGAGTCCACGGTGGCTGCAAAAAGTTCGCCGAGGGCTGCCATGCCTTGGTCACCGCCTATGGCCTCGCGAAACGCCTTGTCTTCAACGTAGCCGCGGTCGATATCGGCCATGGAGTCGTCGGCGCTGAGGACCAGGTAAGTGCCGTCCGGCGCTCCAAAGGCGATTTCGAACGTGGTCCAGTGAGCGTGGGTGCCGGCCTTATCGTGCGCATCCTTCACCATCTTGGTCAGCTTATCCCAATCCTTGTGGTGTCCGGCACGGACGTGAAATTCGGAGATCTCCATGTAGCGGGCATGAGACAGATCAGAATGCGGCTTGTAGCTCAGATCTTCGTCGCGGACGAACACGCCTTGGTCCACGCTTTCCAGCAGTTCGCCATCGGCGATGCTGGCGCGCCCGAGTTCCGCCGAGAGCGTGGGATTGCTGCCGACTAGCTTGTTGTCCTTTTCCCAATCCGCAAACGAATTGTACTCGGTGAGGAACAAGGCGCGGGACTTGCCGGAGAGCGAATCCAGGCCGAGATAATATACGGGAAATTTTGCCTTGGTCATGGCAGCCACATAGGCGCTTTCAGTGGTGTCGTGCGCCGCGCCCCCCTTGTTGGGCTTAAGGAATTCGCGGGTAATCTGCAGGACCTTGGGTAATGAAGCGGTTTGCTGCGCCGCGGCCATTGAGTTGCCTGCTATCGCAAATGACAATCCCAACAAGATGGGGCCGATCCTATTCAAGTTCACGTTTCTCCTTGATTTGGCCGCAGAGCGCGCGACGGTGCGAATGAAAAAGCGGTGGGAAGTGCGAGTGTTCTGGGACTTGGCGATTATGCTTGCCGCGGAGTTGAAGTGTAAAGGACATTCTAAGATGTTCGCGAGAATTAACTCGGCGTCTCCAAGTAAGATTCAGCGGCTTCGTCCTCGACGCGAATCGTTTCCTGGTCGAAGCGCTTGTCATCTTCAGTGGCGCCGGCCAGCAGAAAGGAGTTGGTTACGGTGGCCTTGCCCTGGGCCACGGCGGTGATGACATAGCTGCAACCGATCCAGTGAGCCTCGGCAAAGTCGGTGGGCGACCATTGTGCGGGGTGGTTGGGGTGGGAGTGGTAAAAGCCGGCGATGCCGAGGCCTTGGCGGCGCGCCTCGCGCTCAATCTTCACCAGTTCCGCGGGAGCAATGTTATAGCGGTTATGCGCGGAGTCGGTGCGGGTATTGCCGGCGCGCACGGCTTGTTGCACCAGCCAGCCTGCAGGCGTGCACGTGCCCAGCAATACCCCGCAGCACTCGTGGGGATAGGTTTGCTCGCCATGAGCGCGAATTTCTTCGTAGACCGATTTGGCAAGGCGCAGGGTGCTCATGCTTGCTCCCAGAAACGCTCAGAGAGATATTTCTCCGCGGAGCCGAGTCTGGATTGCTTTTCGTCCGGTTGCATGGGGAATTGCAGCAGCGCTCCGATTGTGCGAGATTGAAGAGGCGAGGGGACCCTCAGCAAACCTTATTAACATCCTCTCAGACAGGAACCGACCATGTCCCGAAAATCGAGCAATCCGAACTTCGAACAGATGCTGGACATCCTGCGCACCCATTGCTTCGATGTAGCGCCCTATGCCGGAGTTGCAGGCGGCGTTCTGGTGAGCAAGCATGGCGCGGCGGCGGTGCTTGCCGCCGCGCAGGAAAAGAATGGGTCGGCTACGTTGGTGGAGAGCCCGGGAGCGCTGGCGGGGGGCAAGGTGGCACGGCTGCTTGATCGGGGGTACCAGAAGTTCATTAAGACCGCCCAATTTGAACTGCCTGCGTCGGCCAGTCAATTGCAGGGAATTCACCTGTTCAGCGAGGAATTGAAGCAGTTGATCGGGGCTACCAGCTTATATAACGAATCACTGGGCACCACCAGCGATGTTTACGAATACGATCGATTGCAGGGACGAGAAGCGGCACAAGCAGCGCCGGCGCGCCCCTGGGAGCTGTCCTCGGAACATTGAAGGCCTTGAAGCGACGGGACCTTGAAGGCCCTGGAGCGACATGGCGGAGCAGCCATGGAAGAGGACGAGAAGGCTCAGATTCTGGCGACGGTAGGAGCGGAATGCCGGGCCTCTCACAGGCACCCTGTGCAGAGCGGCGCCTTGCTCAGTGTGATCGGCAAAGACCTCAGCGTCCACTGCGATGTGCTCGATCTCAGCCAGGGAGGATGCCGGCTTCGCGCCAGAGGAGAATCCAAGATTGAGGCCGAGGTCCGGATCGAAGTGACCTTCACGATTCGCGGGCTTCCGATGCTGCTTCCCGGAGTCGTCCAATGGACCGATGGTGCGGGCCACTTCGGTATCCGATTTACTGACATGAGCTCCCGGCGCAGAGACGCGTTGGTGGAATTGCTGACAGAGATCGCGGCCTTCCATGCGGGAGAGTTGGCCAGAGCGGCCAGCGGAGGGGCCGGTCAGCGCAAAACCGAAATCCACGCTGTGGCGCAACCGCCGTTACAAGGGGTCTCCGCGCAGTCCGGGCTGACCCATGGGCCCGCTGAATTGGGAGATTCGGACCAGCCGGCTTCACTGGCAGGCATTCGCGAGCGCCGTGCTTATCCCCGGCAAAATGTCGATTCCACGGCCGTCATTTCCCTGCTTAACGTTGGTATCCAGTTGCGTGGGCAGCTTTTGGATCTGAGCCTGAACGGATGCCGAGTGAGAACCGACGAGCGATCAAGGGTGAGCGTTCATACGCGGGTGAATGCCGAGTTGCTTCTGGACGGCGTGCTGTTCCGCCTCAACGGCGTCATCGAGGCCAACGAAGATCAGCGCGATCTGAGAATTCGCTTCGAGAACACGAGCGATCGCCAGTTGGAAAAGTTGCAGCAACTGATGGACGCGATAAAGGAGCTTGAATGGGCGGCTGAGGCGTCTACTGGATCGGCGGAAACGGAAGCTCGCTTCGACTCCTCAATTTGAATCGCCCGCCTCCTCGATGCAGGCGCCGGGGATCCGCCTGTTCAGCGAGGAATTGAAGCGGCTAATCGGGCGATCGGCTTAAACCACGAATCTGCTGGCACAACCAGCAATGTTTGTGCATATGATAGGTTGCAGGGCCGGGAATCCGCGCTTCCAGCGGCGGCGCGCCCAAGAAGCTTGACAGCGTGACATTGGGGCCTTGAAGCGACCACGCGGAGCGGCCATGACAGAGGAAAACAAGGCGCAGAATCAAGCGGCGGCTGGAGCGGGAGGCCGAGCCTTCGACCGGTATCCTGTCCGCGACGATGCTCTGCTCAGCTTAGTCGGCCAAGACCTGAGCGTCCAATGCAGCGTGCTCGATCTTAGCCTGGGGGGATGCCGGCTGCGCGCCAAGGAACGATTTAGAGCTGAGTCCCAGGTCCCAGTCGAGGTGACATTCACGCTTCGCGGCCTTCCGCTGCTGCTCCCCGGAGTGATCCAATGGACCGATTTCGCGGAGAACTTCGGCATACGGTTTTTAGACATGCGCTCGCGCCGCAAAGAAGCGCTGGAGGAAGTACTCGCAGAGATTGCGGCGCTGCATGCGAGAAGGTTGGCCAGCGGGGGGGCTGTTCGGCGCAAAACGGAGATCCCCGCGGAAGGGCAGCGGCGGGCTGAATCGCAAGCTGCGGACGAGCTGACTGCCGCGGTTTACAATCACGAACGCCGAGCTCATCCCCGGCACTCGATCGGTACCACTGCGGTCATTACGGTAACCAATACTGGAGGCCAATTGCGGGGGTGGCTTCTGGATCTGAGCCTGAGCGGTTGCCGCGTCCGGACAGACGAGCCCTCGGAGTTGAGTGCAGAGGCTCGGGTGAGTGCCGAGCTGCTTCTTGGCGGTGTGCTTGTCTATGCCAACGGGGTTGTCGAGGCCAACGAGGATCAGCACAATCTAAGGATTCGCTTCCTGGACATGAACGACAGCCAACGAGAGAAAGTCGGGAAGTTGATCGAGCAGCTTCAGCCGCCGCACGGCGCAACGCCGGGAAGCCAGGGGGAATCAGCCGGCCGGTGAGAGTCAAAACCCGGCACGGCCCGGAGCGGCTTCCAGCCGGGCCATCCCGTCTATCTGGATGCGACGGCCTGGGCCTTTGCATTCATGACGGCATCGAGGAAGGCGCGCGCCGACTGCGGCACGGGTTCCTCACCGCGCAGGATTCGTTGCGTGGGAACCTCATGGCCGTAGATGGCCTGTGTAGAGTCGTCATCGCGGCGAATGGCGGCGCCGTTCAGCGTGATTCCGGCAAAGATGCCTCTCGCCCGCGAATAGGTCAGAACCTCAGCGTTCAGCTTCCAATCGGTGTCGGCGGAAGCGTGGCGCCCGACCGGTCCGGCCGCGGCAGAGGCGTCTCCGCCCAACTCGAACTTGCTGCTCATCAGATCCCGCATTCCGCGGTCATTCTGGACGATCATCACCAAGTCGATGCCTTCGATGCCGATCTGCGCGCCCCAGCTTCCTCCGGTAATGGCGAAGAACGCCGGAGCGCTCCAGCCGGATTCGGTCCGGCAAGTGGCAACGCCTCTGCCGCCCTCGGCGCCAAATACAAATCCGCCCTTGATGAGGTGGGGAACAACGGCCACGCATCTCGCATGTTCCAGGACTTCCTGCGGAATGCCTCGATCGGGCGCCGCCATGATCTGGTGCAGTACGGCGCCGGCATGATTCATGCGGTCGATTGTCTCTTCGCGGTTGGTACCCGCCGAGCAGAGACTGGTCATAGT
>Ga0326727_10003368_pt1 | contig 51292 bp, 37 predicted proteins | sample MB2enrmetagenome_FD_207643 | JGI IMG/M metagenome (GOLD analysis project Ga0326727, IMG submission 207643) | Lab enriched peat soil microbial communities from McLean, Ithaca, NY, United States - MB29MY | ecosystem: Environmental > Terrestrial > Soil > Wetlands > Peat | place: USA: New York...
GCTCACCGCATCGGTTGAGCGCCAGGGCGGAGCCTGCCCCGGCTTCTACGTCAACCGCGAGCCCTTCCTCGACGTCATCCGCATGCACCGCGCCGAGGTGAACAACATCGGCAAGTCGCGCCAGTCCGGTGAGCCTTTTTCGGTACCGCAGCTCGATTCACTGATTGAGGCCAGCCGCGAGTCGTGGGATATGGCCCTGCTGTACGGCGAGCGCCACGGCTACCGCAACTCGCAGGTCACCGTCCTGGCGCCCACGGGCACCATCGGCTTCATGATGGACTGCGACACCACCGGCATCGAGCCCGACCTGGCGCTGGTGAAATACAAGAAGCTGGTGGGCGGCGGCATGATCAAGATCGTCAACAACACCGTGCCCGCCGCGCTCTTCAAGCTCGGCTATAGCGACAACGACGTAAACGCCATTGTCAGCTACATCGACGCAACCGGAACCATCGAAGGTGCGCCGGGCATCAAGCCCGAGCACATGTCCGTATTCGACTGCTCGTTCAAGCCGGCCAAAGGCACGCGGTCCATCCACTACATGGGCCACATCAAGATGATGGCCGCCACGCAACCGTTCCTCTCCGGAGCCATCTCAAAGACCGTCAACCTGCCTCACGAGGCAACGGCCGAAGACGTGGCCGAGGCCTACGCTGCAAGCTGGCGTTTCGGCATCAAGGCCGTGGCCATCTATCGCGACGGCTCCAAAGGAACGCAGCCGCTCAACACCAGCATGGATGCCAAGAGGGAGCCCTCACCGGTGGATGCGGCCGCTCTCCGCGTGCTTACGCACATCTCCGCCTCGCAGCTCGCCGCCGAGGCCGACCTGAAGGCCCTCAATACTTCAGACAAGGTCGAGGTCACGGCCAGGCAGATCGTCGCCGCTGCCGCTGCCTTCCAGACCGCGCTCGACAACTTAGCCAGGGCCGCGGCGGTTCCGGTGGTCGCGCCCGCTCCGGTTGCCGCGCCGGTCGAGCCGCCGCAGGTACAGGATCTGAATGCGCCGCCGCGTGCCGTGCGTCATCGCCTGCCCGAGGAGCGCGCCTCCATTACCCACAAGTTCTCCATCGCAGGCCATGAGGGCTACATCACCGTCGGCCTCTATCCCAACCAGCAGCCCGGCGAGATCTTCATTCGCATGGCCAAGGAGGGTTCCACTGTCTCCGGCCTCATGGACGCCTTTGCTACCTCGGTTTCTCTCGCGTTGCAGCACGGAGTGCCGCTCAAGGTGCTGTGCGAAAAATTCGCGCACACCCGCTTCGAGCCCTCAGGCTGGACCGGCAACGAGCAGATCGGCTACGCCAAGAGCCTGATGGATTACATCTTCCGCTGGCTCAGCCTTCGCTTCCTCTCCGGCACGCAGCTCACGCTGTTTGCAGGACTCGCGCCACAGGTTCCGCAACTGCCCGCTTCGCCTTCCATCTTGCCCGAGCCCGAACCCGAGGATGAGGCCGGCGCGTCGCAAGTGCAGCTGGCCCGTCTTGCCGAGGAGGTGGCCAAGCGCCTGAACCAGGTGAGCGGTCAGCCTGGGGGACATGCCGGCGGCGGAGGCATCGCGCCTGAGGCGCAGCCATGGAGGGCGCCGCAGCACGCCGCGCCGGAACCAAGCGTGCCCCCCATCCCCAACATGGCCGACCGCGGCATCTACCACGCCGCCGACGCCATGCGAGGAATGTATGAGATGGGCGACGCGCCCAGCTGCTCCACTTGCGGAGCCATCATGGTCCGCAACGGAAGCTGCTACCGCTGCATGAGCTGTGGGTCAACGAGTGGGTGCAGTTAGAACGAGGTCAGTGAAGAGACGCCTTCTGTGTGTGCATCATCGGCGAGAATCTTCAACCTCCGTGCATAGCTGGCTCTGGCCTATGGCGCGGCGTTGGTGGTGAATCATCTGGCCATGGCGCTGCTGTGGGGGCGGCGGCTCAATTCCTCTCCGGAGCGTTTTCATGACGCATTGCCGGCCCGCTGCGTCTATCCTCATTAGAGTCTGCAATTAACTTTCCCGCAAGCCGCGAGAGTTAATATCAGATTCCTGCAGCCCCTTCATCCCCGAGGAGCGCCATGACGACTGCATACATCAATCGCATTGCAACGGCCACGCCTCCGCACGATGTGCATCAGGCATTCATTTCGTTTGCCGAAACGCTGCTGCCTGAAGGAACGGAACGAAACCTCTACAAGCGCATGGTTCGCATGTCGGCAATTGAGCATCGGTATTCGTTTATCGAGCCGGTGGCGTCGGTCGATGGCAAATGGAACGATGCCGAAGGGATCTACGTGCCGGGCAGTTTTCCTGGTACCGCGCGGCGCATGGAGGCCTTTGAGCGATTTGCGCCGCAACTGGCGCGATGTGCGCTGAAGAAGCTCGCGATCGGCGAAGAGGAACGGCAGAGCATTACGCACGTGATCGTGACGAGTTGCACGGGGCTGTATGCGCCGGGGCTGGATTTCGAAGTGGTTGACGCGTTGGAGCTGAAGCAGCCGGTGGAACGCACGATAATCGGGTTCATGGGCTGCTACGCGGCCATCAATGCGCTTAAATCGGCGCGGCACATTGTTCGCTCGGAGCCTGGGGCGTGCGTGCTGATTGTGAATCTTGAGTTGTGCACGCTGCACATGCAGGAGACGCCTGACCTCGAACAAGTGCTTTCGTTTTTACTGTTCGCCGATGGATGCGCCGCGTGTCTGGTGAGCGGACGCGCCACGGGACTGGCGATGGATAGCTTTCTTGCGCTGCGGCTGCCGGAGACCGAGCGCCTGATTACCTGGAAGATTCGCGAGATGGGCTTCGATATGCACCTCTCGGGGCAGGTCCCGATGGAGATTCGGCGGACCTTGAGCGAATTGGGCGGCGAAATCACGCGTAGGCGGGATGCCGGCGCGATTGAGTTGTGGGCCGTGCATCCGGGAGGACGGACGATTCTGGATGCTGTTGAGAAAGGGCTGGCGCTGGCGCCGGAGATGCTGGCCGAATCGCGGCGCGTGTTGGCCAACTACGGGAACATGTCATCGGCGTCGGTGATGTTTGTGATGCGCGAGCTGATCGAGAGGGCGCGTGCGGGACAACAGGGCTGCGCGATGTCGTTTGGCCCGGGAGTGACGGCGGAGACGATGCTCTTTCATGCTGCGTAACATGCCAGACTTGAGCCGGCGCGCACAGCCCGCCGAGTTGCCCGAACTGATGGAAGGGCTCTGCAGCCGCGAAGAGTTGCGCGCGTGCCTCAGCGACCTTGCGCGAGTGAACGCGTGGCTGCGCGGCCACCGTCCGACGTTTGAGTGGCTGGAAATTTTTGCGAATGCGCGCGGGCCGCTGCGGATTCTCGACGTAGGATGCGGCGATGGGAACGCGCTGCGAATGATTGCGCGATGGGCAAAGAAGAAACGGATTGACGTGCGGCTGATTGGGCTGGACCTCAGCACCGACGCGATCGAAATTGCGAAAGAGTTGACGCCGCCGGAGTGGAGAATCGAGTTTATTGCCGGGGATGTTCTTGATTACGAACCGCAGGAACCGTTCGACGTAATCGTCAGCTCGCTGTTTGCGCATCATTTGAGCGATGAAGACGTTGTGCGATTCGTTGGCTGGATGGAATTCCATGCAAGGCTGGGGTGGTTTGTGAACGATCTCGCTCGCGCAGCTACGCCCTACCGGCTTTTCAGGTTGCTGGCGAAGGCGGCGCGGTGGCACACGTTTGTGCAGCACGACGGGCCTGTATCGGTGGCGCGGGCGTTCAGGGCCGATGATTGGCGGAGGCTGTGCACGGCGGCGGGAGTTGAGGATGGTGAGTTCTCGATTCTGCATTACAAGCCGGCGAGGCTTTGCGTGGCGAGGAGAAGAAGTGCATGAGCAGCGCGCCGCGATCGGTTGAGACTGTGGTGATCGGCGGGGGCCTGGCCGGAGCAATGGCTGCGATTGAGCTTGCCGGAGCAGGCCGCAGCGTGACGCTGCTTGAGCGGGCGCGGGGCGCGCATCACAAGGTATGCGGCGAGTTTCTCAGCGCAGAGGCGGTTGCGTATCTTGAACGCGCCGGAGTTTCGCCGGTTGCGCTGGGAGCTGCGCCGATTCATCAAGTGCGGTTGCACGCGGGGCGCAGAACGGCCGAGGCGGAACTTCCCTTCCCGGCGTTGTCGCTTTCGAGATATGTGCTGGATGAGGCAATGCTTCGCGCGGCGGCGGAATGCGGGTGCAACGTGATTCGCGGGGCGTGTGTGGAGCGGTTGGCGCGGGACGGCAGCGAGTTCATCGCGAAGTTGGACGACGGATCGGGCATTCACGCGCAGGCTGCGGTGCTCGCAACCGGCAAGCACGATCTGCGCGGTTGGCAGCGGGAGGGCGGCAAGCAAACCGATCTTGTTGGATTCAAGATGCATTGGCGGCTGGCTCAAGTGCAAACGCGGGAACTGCGCGAGGGCATTGAACTGTTCCTGTTCCGCGGCGGATATGGAGGGATCTCCCTGGTTGAACTCGAAGTTGCGAATCTGTGTTTTGTGGCGCAGCGCGTCACGCTGCGGCGGTTGGGAGGTTTCAAAGGGGTTCTCGATTCTGCTGTGGCGCAGATTCCTCATCTCAAAATCCGGCTCTCAGGCGCGAAGCCGTTATGGGAGCGGCCGCTGGCGATATCACCGATCCCTTACGGGCACCTGGGGAGCGCGAACGATGGTTTGTGGCGTGCAGGCGATCAGTTTGCCGTGATTCCATCGTTTACCGGCGACGGAATGGCGATTGCGCTGCACAGCGGCGCGCTTGCGGCACAGATGATTCTGCGTGGCGAGGCTGTGGAGACATACAACAGTCGGCTTGGCGCCCAACTGCAAAGCGGAATCAATCTGGCGTTATGGCTGTCGCGGGCCATGGTGAGTAGCGCAGGGCGGGCGCTGGCTGTTCCCACCATGAATGCGCGTCCGGGTGCGATGCGATGGATTGCCGAACGGACGCGCGTGCCGAAGAATGTGCTGGCCGGGCCGAATTCTATTGCTCACCAGCCTCATTGCGCATCGCGATGACTTTGGCGCGCGTCTCTGAGGCCGCGATGCGGCGATTCGCATAGATGCCGGGCTTCCGAAGCGGACCACGGCTGAGAAACCGGGCAAGCCGATCAGTTTGAAAAGATGGGGCAGAAGCAGCGAATCATCGAACCATTAACGTGAAGCCGCCACCGGTTGCGTGTACCCACTTTCCGCAAGTTTCTTTCCCATCGCCTGGTACATTTCTTCATTGTGCGGCTGCCAGGTTCCAAGGCCATCTACGTAGCGGTTGTACATGCAGAAAGCGGCGGCGATCAGGACCGTGTCATGAAGCTCCGTGTCGGTTGCGCCCGCATTTCGCGCGGCTTCGACGTCGGCGGCTGTCACCAGTTTGCCATCCTCCTGCACTTTGCCTGCGATCGCGAGCAGGGCCTTCAGTTTTTCTGAGATCGGCGCCGTCGTGAAATCCGCTTTTACTTTCGCAACCAGTGATGCGTCGCCAAGATGGCATGCAGCGGCGGCGGAGTGGCTGGCGTAGCAAAAGTGGCAGTTGTTGCGTGAGGACACGTGAGATGCGATCAGTTCGCGTTCGCCGGGCGTGAGCGAATTCGGCAGGTGCAGAAGTACGTGGGCCAGCTCGCGCATGGGTTTCGCAGTTTCAGGTCGGAATTGGAATCCGGCGCTGATGCCCGGAAAGCCGGCAGGTAGATCGATGTGAGGCATGAGTAACTCCTGATGACTGTGCAGAGTGGACAGTAGACAGCCGAATGTGAAATCCGAGCTGCGGTTGTGAAAGCCCGGCCTGGCAAGACTTAATGCGCCGCGGCGCTCGAGTGCGGCGCCAGATACTCTTCACTCGCGGCCACGTAGCCTTCGCGGGCCACGCGCTTGCCGCGCTCGCGATAGAAGGCCGGGTCGGCAGGCTGATTGGTGCCGAGCCCGTCCACATAGCGGTTGTACATGCAAAAGGCCGCTGCAATCAGCACCGTGTCATGGATCTCCATGTCCGTCGCGCCCTCTCGCCGCGCGGCTTCAATGTCGGCCGGCGTCACCAGTTTGCCATCCTGCTGCACTTTGCCCGCGATGCTAAGCAGAGCCTTGAGTTTAGGGCTGATCTCAGCCTGCATAAAGTCGACTTTCACCTGGCGGACCAGGTCTTCGTTGCCGCCCAGATGCGCGGCCGCAACAGCGCCGTGGATGCTGTGGCAGAACTGCGTACAATTGCGGCTCGAAACATAGGTGGCAATCAACTCACGTTCGCCCGCGCTTAGCGAGTTCGGGTGGCGCAGCAGCACTTCGACGAGTTCGTTCAGTGGTTTTGCGGTCTCTGGCCGAAAGGCCATGGCGCCGCGGATCCCAGGAAGGTCGGGATCAAGCGGGATATGTGGCATAGGGATCTCCTCTTGTGAGTGAAGGTCAATTCGCGCCTATTGGGTGCGGGGAAGTTCAGCGCAGCCGGTTGCACGTTGAGGGCGAGATCGATGACGCGCTTAATCTGCTCTCACACACGGTCAAGCATAGCACCGTCTTTCGGGGCTTTCGGCATCGAGTTTCCTGCCGCCAGGTCCGGTGACCGGCTGGTTTTGCGCGCTGTTCTCACTCGCTATTCTTAGAGTCAATTGCAGCCATCACTGGAGCGTTGATGTCCTGGATTTCGCAAAGATCGAGCAATCGCTGCGAAGGCAGGCCAAATGCGTTCACGATGCGATTGAATGCGGCAAATAACGCCGCAATGTGAATCGCCTCTGCAATTTGAGGTTCGCTCCAGCCCACCTCGATCAGGTAGTCGATATCGCCGCGATAGATCGAGTGCGATGTGCGCGTCACTTTATCGACAAAGGCGAGCAATGCCTGTTCCTGTGGAGTGAATACCGCAGAGGTCAGGTCGCGGACCTCAATTGCCGCGAGTTGTTCGGCCGAACCTCCGAGCGTGCGAAGGAAATAGCCATGGCTGTCTGCGCAGTAGGGGCAAGTGTTTTCGGCCGAAACCAGCGTGGCTATCATCTCCTTCTGGCGGCGCGTGAGGAAGCCATCCACAAACAGCAGGTCCTCGGCCAGGCCCATCATGTTCCGCAGCAAAACGGGGTGCGTGGCAAAGCATTTCAGAATGCCGGGAACTGCGGGCCTGCCGAAATGCAAGCGATAGCGCTCGAACAGCTCCGCGACCTCGCCAGCAGCATCGGCTTCTTCAACAACCGGCAAGTTGGCCGCGGGCGAAGGTTGCGCTGCAGCGCGGTCTTCCATCGCGTTCCCGTCAGGCCCGTTCTCTCCTTGGCGAATCACAGCGCCAGTCTACTCCTCAGAATTCGATGCGCGCGGCGAATTGGAAGGCCCGTGGACCACCCGATCCGAAGAATCCTCCCGCGGTGCTGAAGGGAGAATAGAAGTTGGATTGCACGGCCTGAGCGGGAACCGGCGGAGGGCCGGGCTGGGCCGGGACATAGGGGCCGATGGAGATGTTGCGGCCTGAGAAGTTGGTGTTTGTCGATCCACGGATGTTGGTTTCGTTCAAGAGGTTGAAACCCTCCCCCATCAGGCTGAGCTTGGCGAACTCGCCCAAACGAAGGTCCTTCCTCAAGCGCAGATCGAGCGAGCTGAAAGGGCTGGCGAAGTTGATGCCTGCGGGCACATTTTGCAGTGTTCCGCCCGCCAGGCAGGGAAACGCCGCGGGACATGCCGGCAGCGCATTCCACCGGTTGATGACTGCATTCAACTGATCGCTGTTGCGCACTGCGCGCGCCAAAGCGTTGCGCGGCAGCAGCGGCAATCGCGAACCGCTGGCTCCGTTGATTGCCGTGCCGGGCAGGAAGGTGTCTGCCGGCACCCCCGAGCCAAAGGTGTAGAGCGGAGCCACTGAGAATCCCCAGGGCAGCGATGCCTCGCCATAGAGAGTAATGCGATGGCGCTCGTCAGTCACGGCGTAGCCTTTTTCCAGGCGCAGATTGTTGATGCCTTCAACCAGGTCCACTTGTTCGTCCGCATTGCTGTTCGTGAGCTGGTCGTCGTCGGAGTAGTCGAATGTCTTTGAGAGCGTGTAGCCGACGTTATATTGATAGGTCACGCGTCCCAGCCTCACGGGCCTGTGCTCGACGCTCACGATCAGCCCGTCGTACCAGGACTTGGCCTGCGATTGAATCAGTGTGATGTTGTCTGAGATGCCGCTCAGCGGATCTGTGATCGTGCAGGGAACGTTGTCGCCGGGGCAAGCGATATTGGGCGATGTTGAATCGGTGCTGCGCACCAGGTGCCCGATGAGCTGCCGGGTGGCAAATACATGCAGGCCGTCGGCAGAGAGCATGAAGTTGTTACCGATCTGCTGCTCAAGGCCGCCGGAGAACTGCTGGAACATGGGATGGTGTGCATCCGGCCCCATGGCGAGGATTCCCACGCCGCCCACCTGGTTGGGACCGCTGAAGGGAGTGGCCAGCGTGGGAGAGCCTGGAGAAAAACTCGCCATCGGCGCAAAGCATGCATCGAGGCTGGGGCCTCCGGGCACGTAGGGCGAGATGCATTCCGAGCCGGCATATTGAGTGACGGTCAATGCGCGATCGTTCTGCACCAGTTCCTCTGCGCCGGACTCAAGAATGATGCGGTCGTAATAGACGCCGTAGCCGCCGCGCAGCACGGTCTTCCCGCTGCCGAAAGGATTAAGAATAAACCCGACGCGCGGGCCGAAGTCCTTTTTGTCGGGAACCTTTTTGAGGTCGATGACATTGGCCATCCATGTGCATGGCTGCGTCGGCTGCGCAGTGAGGCTGGGGCAAGGATCGTGCGCGCTCGAGTTGCCGGTCAGGTTCGAGTCGTACTCCCAGCGCAGGCCCAGGTTCAACTCGAGCTTTGAGTTCACGCGCCAGTCGTCCTGGACGTAGCCCGCCACATAGCTGTCGAATACGTGTGGAATGGGCACCGGCGTTACCGGCGCGCTGCTCTTGAGCGCCACAGCAATGGGGATGTCGAGGTCGTTCACCTGTCCATCGCCGTTCAGGTCGGCAAAGCCGAAGTCCGAGGTGAGAATTGCAGTTCCTGTTCCGAAGACATTGATCTCGCCGTGAGCAGTGTAATGTTGGAACTCTCCGCCCAGGTGCAGTGTGTGATTCCTCAGAGTCCACGTGTATTCGTCGCGCAACTGATATCGATTCAGATGAGTGATCTGGGGAAGGTTGAAGTTGGCTCCGTCCGCCAGGTCAGGAAAGATGAGTTCGCTGGTCAAACCGAGCGGCGGATCGGTAGTTGGCGCATTTTGTCCAAAGGGCGGAATGTCGTTGTAGAAGTTGTCGAAGTGGAACACCGCGTTATTGACCTGCGTCGGGCTGAGCACCGATGTGAGGCCAACTACGGCAGAATTGAATCGATTGAGCGAATTCTGGCGCTCTGCGGCCGAAAACGCCGGCGTGGACTGCGATGGCGTCGCTTCGCCCGTATCGGTGGATCGATTGAACGAGTAGCGCCCCATCAGGCTGTTATGCGGGCTCAACTGAAGGTCGAACCGGTTTGACAGCAGCGCATCGCGCAGCGGAGCCGGCGCCGAGGTATTCAGAATCGTGTCAGTAGCAAAATCGCGCGAGCCTGCCTGCAGAGCCGCATTCTGATTGCGGAATTCAAAGGACGAAAACCACCAGGCTTTATCGGTGCGCAAAGGCCCCCCGACCGATCCGCCCATCTGCTCGCGATCGAACGGCGGCGTTGGCAAGGCGCGATCGAAGGTTGCGGGCAGCGCCTGCAGGTTCCTGTTGCGCTCAAAAAGAAAAGCGGATCCATGGTATTGATTGGTCCCCGACTTGCTCACGATGTTGATAATGCTGTTGCCTGATCGGCCGACCTCCGCCGTGAAGCGAGCCGTTGCAATCTGAAACTCCCGAACCGAATCCTCAGGAAAGTTCGACAGCGTGCCGCCTACAACCTCATCGTTGTTGTCTCCGCCGTCAACAGTGATGTTGCCGCCGCGACCAAAGCTGCCGGCAGAGCTCACCTCAAGCGTATTGGTCTTGGTGGGATCGAAGTTGGGCGCGGGCCGATTACCGGGAACCAGATACGCCAGCTCAAGGAAGTTGCGCCCATTCAACGGAATGCTCTCGATGGTCTTTGAGGTAATTTGCCCCTGGATCATCGATTGAGTCACGTCAACTGAAGTTTCCGCAGCATTCACTTCAACCGTGGAGCCTGCTTGCGCGATCTGCAGTCTTACGTCGATGGTTGCGGTATGGCCCGCTTCAAGTGTAACGTTCTTCACTTCGCTTGCAGCAAAACCCGGTTGCACGATTCGCAGGCTGTATGAACCAACCGGAAGGTCTGAAACCACATAGAGTCCACTGCTGTTGGACTTCGTCTCGCGGGAAACTCCGAGCGCCGAGTTGAGCACAGTTACCTGCGCTCCAACAGCCAATGCGCCCTTTGGGTCGGTCACGACACCGGTGATGCTACCCATTGGAACCTGGGCACGGCCAATCCCAATGCAAATTGTCAATGCACAAACCAGAGCACATGTTCGCATCAAGGCGCACTCCTCCAAAGAACTGATTGATCCGATCCTTTTCTTAAGTTCGAAATTGCGGGTTCGAGTGCGAATAAGACGTGGGGAATCGCACGGATGAAACCTAAAGGCCCGGAGCCATAGCTGTCGCCCATCAAGCGATGGGGGTTGTACTCGATCTAACGATGGAGGAGGCAGGCAGAACCGGAGACGATAAGAGCGCAATCAAACCCAAACTCCATGCAGTAGTCCATCCATCGAAGGGTGGGCGCGCACCTCAATTGAATGCTGGATGCGAGCCACATTGCCATTCGGCCATGATCGAGTGATAATCGTTCGGGAGAGCGCGCGAAGATTCAGCTTGCTTCCCCACGCTTCAAGTGCCAGACATGCCGGCGCAATCGTTCTCACGTTCTCTGCATCCCGCACGACGCTCTCGTTTTACTGCCAATGCAGGCTTTTGGCTGGCCACGCTTTCTCACTTCGGACACGTGTGCTCTGCCCGAGCCTCGATGCAATTGAAGGAGGTCAACCATGCCTGCAACCAGCCAGACTCATGTGTTCCTGCGCGAGATTGAAGAGAATCCACAGCCTGGGCCGTTTGCCGACGCGATACGAGCGGCGGAGAAGACCGGCACGGATTACTGGGGCATCTGGAACATCCTCGCTTTCCGGACCGATGCAGCCAGCAACCTTTGCGAGCTATCGCACCAGGTGATGTTTGAAGAAGCTCCGCTCGGCCAGGCTCTGCGCGAATTGATAGCGGCCTATACATCGTCGCTGAACCGCTGTGACTTCTGCATGAACGCCCACGCAGCGGTTGCGTCGCATCTCTATGGCAGCGAGGAATTTGTGCGTAGCGTGCTCAACGACCCCGAGAAGTCGAACCTCGACAAAAGAGAGAAGGCCCTGCTGCGATTTGTCCGCAAGCTTACGCTCGATTCCGGAGCAATCGTCGAAGCGGACATCGAAGCGCTCAAGAGCGAAGGTTGGGACGAGGTGGCGATCTACTATGCCATCTACGCATGCGCCCTGTTCAATTTCTACAACCGGTTCGTATCGGGAAACGGCGTCAGATTGGTTTCGGCCGGGGCCTTCAACAGGCTGAGCGAACGCATGGCGCGCAACGGCTACACACGGCACCGGCCGGCAAGCGCGTGAGGCAGCAGGGCAAGTAATGGAGCAGAACAGCGACCGGAGGCTCGCCAGCGAGAGCTCGATCCACTATCCCGGCTGGGGAGTGGCGGCGGCGGCATTCGTAGGCGTAATGACAAGCTTTGCGCCTATCGTTCCCTACACATTCAGCCTGTTTCTTAACCCACTTCACGCATCGCTGGGCTGGCGCCGCGAGTCGCTTGACGGAGCATTCGGCCTGGCCGCAATCACGGTCGCATTTGTTTCACCCCTCATCGGAATCCTGCTCGACCGCTATCCTCCCCGGCGCATCATCCTTCCTTCCATCCTGGTTTTTGCGTGCGCGCTCGCGTCTCTCAGCAGGCTGGGACCCAGCATCGGCCGTTTCTATCTCACGTTTTTCGTCTTGGGACTGGTGGCCAACGGCGGTGCGCAGTTCGCATACACGCGCACCATGCTTACATGGTTTCAAAAGCATCGCGGCTTCGCGCTCGCCCTCATTCTCACCGGCAGTGGCGTCGGATCCATCCTGATTCCGCCACTGACGCAATGGACCATCGGCAACTACGGCTGGCGTAACGCGTATCTGCTGCTCGGCGGAATAGCGCTCGTTGGTTTTCCGCTCACAGCCCTGTTCGTTCGCAATCGGCCCGCTCCTGTCATTCGCGAAGAGATTTCAACTCTAGCAGGCGCGACCGTCGGATCGGCATTATCGAGCGCAGCTTTCTGGATTCTCGCCGGCATCACCATTCTTTCGGCATTCAGCGAGAACGGACTGGTGACCAACCTCGCGGCCATTCTCACCCAGCACGGCATCCCGGCCGCAAGCGCGGCGCTGGCGCTATCATTTCGCGGCGGCGCGGGCATCGTGGGAAGGCTCTTTGTCGGCCTCCTCATCGATCGGTTCTCTCCTCAGCGCATCCAGACCTGCGTGCTGGTGCTTGCGGCCACCGGGTCTCTTGTTCTTGCGTTCGCCGGCTCGTCCGGTGTGGCGCTCATCGGCGCAGCCCTGCTCGGGATCGGACTCGGCAGCGAAGCAGATGTCGGCCCTTATCTGCTGGCACGATATTTCGGCCGCAGGCACTTCTCGGTGTTGTACGGGCTCATGTGGACTGCTTATGCTCTGGGCGGCGGCACCGGGCCTGTCGTGGTCGGTCACTTCTTCGATCGCGCCGGTTCCTATCGTACCCAAGTCCTCGTGGCCCTCGCTGTCATCGCGTTCGCCGCCGCAGCCGTAAGCCTCCTGCTCAAAAGCAGACGCGGGCCGGTTGCACAGGAGGAACTTTACGCTTCAGCCGCAATTTCTCTCGAGGAGTGATGCGGCGCCAAATTCTCTAAAGCGCTCCTTCTGGATTTCCGAGGATCAGGCGAGGCGCGCCTGGCGATTCAGTGGACTTCAACAGGGTCATTGCGCCGGGCGGATACACAGGTTCCGCGGAGATGAACATCGTGGGGAGAGTGAAATCTCCGCGCGATTCCGGCGCTGTTGCGGTTCGATTCTGTTCATTGGGGAGTCGCGTTGATTGGCTTGGATGTGCACGCGGGTTCCCGCCTCTCCTGGCCTGCGACGATTGGTGCATGTGCTTTCCCGGCCGGACTTATTTTTTCCCTTACCGAGTTCGTGATTGTCTGGTATACAAGTCGGAAGGCGTCGCATCCTTCAAAAGTTAGGTAATCGAAGCATGACCCTTCTCCTCATTCAAATGTGTACCGTGCTCCTTACAGCGCTGTTCTGCGGATGGGGAGCACGGCGGCTCAGACAGCCTCGCGTCATTGGAGAGATTGTCGGCGGCATCCTGATAGGGCCGTCGGTTTTCGGCAGGTTTGCACCTGATGCTTCGGCACGGCTATTTCCGCAGAATTCTCTCGGCGCGTTTGAAGTGCTGAGCACCATCGGGCTGGTCCTGTTTCTCTTTCTCATTGGCAGCGAGCTTGACTATGAGCATCTGCGCAGGCAACAAGGAACAGCCTTATTGGCAAGTGCGATGGGCATTCTCTTCCCGTTTGTAATGGCGATCGCGGTAGCCCATTCGCTGCGGATTCGCTTTGCGCCTGATGGAGTCGGCAAGCTGCCCTTTGTGCTCTTTCTTGGGATTTCGATGAGCATCACGGCTTTCCCTGTATTAGCGAGAATTCTTGAAGAACGTAAATTGCAAACGACCTCTCTAGGGACGACGGCGCTGATGTGTGCGGCAGTGAACGATGTGTGCGCATGGCTATTGCTCGCGGTCGGACTCGCGCTGATTCCGCATGCGGGGGAGTCGACGGGCCTGCCTATCCGGCTGCTATGGCTCGGCCTATACCTGGCAGTCATGTTTGGCATTGTTCGGCCACTCGGGAAATGGGCGGCACAGCGTCAGAAGACCGCTGGCTTGTCCTACGAGATGCTGGGTGTCGTTGTCGCGACGCTGCTTGCGTCAGCCGCAGCGACCGAAGCAATTGGAATTCACCCGTTGTTCGGAGCGTTTCTTGCTGGCGTATGTTTCCCGAGAATCGAACGGTGGCAGAGTGCCGTTAGAACTCGCTTGGAAACTATTGTCTCTATCTTGCTTTTGCCGCTTTTCTTTGCTCTGACCGGCATGAGAACCAGGCTCGATCTCTTGAGCGGAATAACCATCTGGATGTGGACGGGCGTAGTTTTGATTGCGGCCGTAGCGGGCAAGATGGGCGGTGCAGTGCTCGCTGCACGATGGACCGGCCAGTCATGGCAAGATGCGATGGCACTCGGGGCACTGATCAATACGCGAGGCCTTGTGGAACTGATCGTATTGAACATCGCGTACAACGCTCATGTCTTCTCTCCCACTCTTTTCACAATGTTGGTAGTGATGGCGTTGGTCACCACCATGATGACCAGCCCGGTTCTTAATCTTCTGGGAGTCGAAGACAAGAGTGCCGAACCACGCGATCTGGCCACCGTAAGTTCCGCATAGAGAAGCGGCAGATTGGACGGTCGGCCAGGGGATATCACGTCATGGATTTCGACGTATTGCTCCCGAGTGACCAGCGGGCCGCAATTTGCCTCAAACGGGGCCAGCAGGCGGGTGAGCCGGCGGAAACTCCGGAGTGACTCCCGGGTGTGCATGGCCATTGCCCTCCTGGGGCACGGGCTCCCAGCGAATCATCTTCAAGTCGAGGACGAAGGTCGCGTAGAGCACCGGCACCAGCAACAGCGTAACCACCGTTGCCACCAGCAACCCTCCGATCTGCGCGTAACAAAGCGGCTCCCACAGCGGGCCGCCGTGCTCGGCCAGCGGAAACAGCGCAATCACCGTGGCGCCCACCGTGATGAGCACCGGACGCAGCCGCAGAATGCCCGCGTCGATGAGCGCGTTCTTGAGCGCTTCTCCTTCGGCGTGAGCTTCTTCAATGAAGTCGAACAGTACGATCACGTGACTTACGATTACGCCGATCAGGCTCACAATTCCCAGGAAGGCTATAAAGCCGAACGCGGTATTCATGATGTTCAGGGCGATGAGCGCGCCGATCATCCCGAAGGGAATCGCCGCGAAGACAATCAGCGGCTTCACGGCGCTGCGGAACTGGAACACCAGCGCGAGGAAGATCATTACGGTGGACACGATCAGGACCACCACAATTTGATTGAAGCCCTGTAGCCGGACCTCTTCTTCACCGCCGATCGCCATGTTATAACCGGGCGGAAGCGAGGCGGCAAACTTCGTAAGCGCGGGCCGCGCCGCCGTCATGACCTCGGAAGGCAGCGCGCCGGGTACCGGGAAGCAGAGCACCGTGATCGTGCGGAACTGGTTGTACCGCGCAATCTTTTCGGTGTCCATCTGCATGGTTACGTTGGAAATCTCGCTGAGGGGAATTTTCTGCGTGCCATTGAACGCATAAACGTACAAGTTCTGCAGATCCGACAGGCGAGCACGGTCGTCGATTCTCAGCCTCATTACGATCGGAATCTCCTTCTGGCCCTCCCGCAGGTTGGACACGGGCAGACCCGACAGGCCACCCGCCGAAGAGAGCGAGACGTCGCGGTTGGTGACGCCCGCCAGATTGGCACGATCGGGATCTACTTTCAGCTTAACGGCGAAGGTCTCAGAACCCCAGTCGTTGTGAACCCGCGCCGCCGTGGGAATCTTATGGAAGATATCCTCCACCTCTTCCCCGTATTTGCGCAGCAATTGCTCGTTTTCACCGGAAATGCGGATCTGCACCGGCACCCCGATGGGAACGCTTGTCTCCAGCTGCTGGACATCGATTCGGGCGCCGGGTACGCTCGCCGACAGGGCGCGCTGGAGCGGCGCCACAAGTTTTTCCGTGTCGCGCTTGTCGTTTACCTGAATGATGATCTGGGCGTAGTTCGGCTGAAACAATTCCGGGGCGACGGAAAACCAGAAGCGAGGTCCACCACCTCCGACAAACGTGGTCAGCGACTTGATGACATCTTTCGGCTTTCCATCCTTCTCCGGATGTTCTTTGCCGAAATCGGCGGCGGCTTTTTGGATTACATCCTCGGCCGCCTCCGCGGTCCGCTCCGTGTTGGCGATGTTCGCGTCTTCAGGCAGCCAGACGTCTACGAAAGAAAGATAGGAAAGATCCTTGGGGAAAAAGACCAGCCGAAGATCCGAAACGTAGTAAGCGCCCGCCGCGAGAAGCAACGTCGAGAATGCAACGGCAATCTTCCGGTGCTCGATCAGGTAACCGGCGAGCTGGGAGTAGTGTTTGGCAAATCCACTTTTCCTCCGTTCCGCGATGGGCAGAGCCGGTTTGCTGCTCGGAGTCAGGAAGTAGTAGCCAAGCAGAGGAACGAAGGTCATGGAGACGATTCGCGAGGCCACCAGCGCACACGCCAGCACCACCGGGAGACTCTTCATGAAGTTTCCTGTGAGTCCGGTGATCAGGAGCATCGGCAGATACGCCACGATGTTGGTGATGGTGGCGAACATGATCGCGGTGGCAAGCTTGGTGGGTCCGAGCCAGGCCGAAATCAGGCGTGACTTTCCCGTATCGAGCTCGCGCTTGATGGCATCGATGGCGACCACCGGGTCGTCCACAAGCAGGCCCAGAGCGATGATCAGCGACGCGATCGAAACCTGCTGGATATCCACTCCGAGCACGTCCATCATCCCGAAGGTCATGGCAAGGGTCAGCGGAATCGAAATTGCCATCAGCGCAGCCGAGCGCCACTCCCAGAATCCGACGAGAGCAAGCAGAACCACCAGCACAATGGCTTCGGCCAGCGTCCGCATGAACAGTCCGACAATCTCGTGCACCTGCAGCGGCTGATCGGATGTGCGCGCCAGAATCAGGTCTTCCGGGATCTGGCCGCGGAGCCCGGCGAGCGCCTTATCGACCTGTCGGCCGAAATCCGCGATTTGCCGGTCTTCGCGCATGAAAACCGAAAGCGTGATGGCATGATCGCGATCCCAGTTCCCTTTGGCGTCGCGCGTCCCGTAGTAATTCAGATAGAGCGGAGGTTCATACTGGCGCGAGGTATCAACGACATCGCGCAGATATACCGGAGCGCCGCGCGGGGTGGCGCCGAGCAGAATGTTGCCGATTTCCTTTTCGCTGTGGAACTCGCCGGAAGGATCGATCAGCATGTTCCTGCCGCCGACTTCCAGATTGCCGCCGGGAAAGATCGCATTCCTTTGCGCGAGGACCTGTGGCAGGTCTCCGAGGTGAATGCCAAATGAAGCAACGCGGTCCTGGGAATATTCCAGATAGATGCGTTCGGCGAGAACGCCGGCACGGTTCACCTTCGATACCTCGGGAACCGCCTGGAGCGTTCTCTGGATCAGCTCCGAGTAGTCGTCGAGTTCCTTGAGGCTGTATTTGTCGCCCGCCGCCGCTGCCAGAGCCTTGTCGGTCTGGCTTAAATCCGAGACATACGCAATGGGCCAGATGTCCGGGTGGATTTCCGAGGGCCGAAGCCGCTCTTTGAGAAACTTATTGGCAAACTCAGTCGTGGCCGCATCGTCGGGGCCGAAGTCTCCATCGACGCCCACAAAGCCCGACCCCTCGATCGGGACCATATCACGCCCGCGATTGTTGTCCTTTGCATATTGAATGAACAGATCCCGATCCTGGCGGGGAATCGTTGGGCTGATCGAGAGAGGGAAACAGATGATCCCGGCGGAGCGCCGGCCGGCCGGAGCCTTGCGGCGTTCGGCCTCTAGAGCCTCGCGAACCCGGTCGGACCGCCATTCGATCTCAGCCGCCCCTGCCTTCGGGCTGCTCACCGTGAGCATCAAAGCCGCGGTTTCGCCGAAATCCCGAAGAAATGTCACCGGGCCCGCTCCCTCGGGCAGATCGTCGATCGTATTAAGACGGAGCGCAATATCGTCGTATTGTTTATTTACATCCGAGACCGTACTCTCTTCCAGGGCAATCAGAACAACGGATAAGTTGCTGCGGGATGCAGATTCAATTTTCAGGATCTTGACGTTGCCGGCTATCTTCGCTTCGATCTTTTTCGTAACAAGCTGCTCGACTTTATCGGCCGAAACGCCGGGCCAGGGGCAGACTACGGCCGCGCGCGTCGCTCCGAACTTCGGATCTTTGCGCTTGGGCATCTGGTAGTAGCCAAACGCCCCCCACAAGATTATCCCGACCATAAGTACCCAGGTAATCTGCCGATTTTCGACGCAGAACCGGGGAGTATTTCGGTCGTTCGCGATACGTTCTTCTTCGCTTTTGTGGTGAGCCATCTGCGAAATCTCCCGTGAATTCTTCAGGGTACGATCTGTACAGTTTCGCCGTCGCCCACAAGCGTGGCGCCCGAGGTGATCACCTTTTCGCCGGGATGCAACCCCGCCGTGACGATTACGGCGTTGTTCAGTGCGCCTCCCAGGGTGATGTCCCGCGACCGGCAGACCGACTTGCCGCCTTCGTTATCCACCACGTACACCGCGTAGCCGTCCGGGTTGTTTTTGGACCGCACGATCGAGCCCATGGGTACCACCGGGATTCCCTCGGCCGGGTGCGTATTCGACAGCTTGATCGTGACGATCATGCCAGGCTTTAGCCTGAGGCCCGGATTCGGAAAAGCCACTTCGACATCGAAGACTCGGCTGCGCGGGTCGGCCGCCGGCGCGATCGACGTCACCCGGCCCGTGAACGTTCCGGGAAGAGCTTCCGTCGAGAGCGCAAGGGGCATGCCGATCTTCAGTTGTGAAAGGAGAACATCGGGAGCTCCGAAAACCGCCTTAAGGCTACTCAGGTCCGCCAGCACAAACGCCGGTGTGCCCGGCCCGACGAGCGAGCCCACCTCAACCAGACGTTTGATCACGACACCGTTCGCGGGTGAAGTGAGAACCGAGTCCTTCAGCGCCAGATTGGCCTCCGCCACCATCGCCTTCGCTCCGTCGAGCAAGGCCTGCGCATTGTCGAGCTGCGCTTTGGCCCCATCCATATCCGACTTGGTAAGACTTTGCTTCTTGAACAGCGCGTCCGCGCGATCGTAATCGAGTTTCGCCTTGTCCACGCCAGCCTGCGCCTGATTCCGCTGGCTCTCCGCCTCGGCGACCTTCACCTTATAATCTTCATCCCGCAGACGCACCAGCGCTGCGCCTTTTGGCACCACATCGCTCTCCTGCACCAGACGCGTGCTCCCGCCATCGGGAACGGTCATAATCTGAGACACGTATCCTCCCACGCGGAAAGCGACGTTAACCATCGACGCAGGTTCAATGCTTCCCGAGTACTTAGGTCCTTCCTCGGGAATCTCTGTTTCTACCGCCTGTACGCGCACCGGCGTGATCGGCTTCTGGTACGGCTGCTCTTTCGAGCAACCGGCGCAGCAAAGCACCGCCAGCGGCAACCAGACATGCGCTTTCAAAAACTTATCTCTCACCAATGGATTTCTCCAGGTCTGCTCGCGCGGTCCAGAAAGACAGGAGGGACTCCTGATATTTGTAGGTCTTTTCGGCGAGCGATGCCTTCATCTGCAGCACGTCCTTCAAGAGGACGGCGTGCGCGTCGTATTTATTCAGAGCGACCCTGACTTTCTCACGATCCGCGTCCAGTTCCAGCTCCGCCACGCGAAGATTCTGGCGCGCCTCCTCCAGCTTGCGGAAATTCTGGCCGACTTCCACCTGAATCTGCGCCGCGGCTTCATCCACGGCACTTCGTGCCTGTTCGATAACGTCGGTTTTTGAAGCCAGTTCCTGCTTCTTCTTTCCCCAATCGGCCACATCCCAATTCACCACAAGCCCGACCGCCGCGACGTTCTCTGGAAGGAATTTAATGTCGAACGGAGAAAGGTAATTCATGCTCAAACTGATGTCGGGAATGTACCCGGATTTCTTCGCGCGCCGATCGATCTCCGCCTCCTGAAACTTCAGGCGCGCCTCGCGAATCTCCGGACGCTGCTGGAGCGCCAGGGCGCGTGTTGAGGCAAGATCCATCTCCCACGGCTTCACTTCGGTGGTCTGGGACACGGCGAATTCCGTCTCCAGGTCACGCGCCAGAAGGTCGTTCATCTTCTCTTTAAGCGTTGCGACGGTGTTTTGCAAGGTGGTTGCTTCGGATTCGGCCTTCGCCAGACCGGCTTCGGCATCCAGCATGTCGGATTTCAGAATCACCTGCTCTTCCAGTCCGTTTTCCGCAATCCGATTGATCTCCTTCAACAGCGTGATCGTCTCTTCGGTGGCGTTCAGCGCGCTCTGTGCCTGAACCAGGCTGTAGAAAGTCTTCTTGACATCGTTGACGATGTCCTGTTCCTGCATGCTCAGCTTTTCTTTCGCGATTTGCGTGTCCAGCTTCTTCGCGTCAATCCCCAGTCCGATGCGGTACAACTGCGAAAGCGGCTGATTTGCCTGGGCCTGAATCAAAGTAAACGGGCGCGGCGACGTTGTGATATCCGTGGTCGTCGGCGGAAAAGGTCCAAGGCCGGGAATGGTCCCGAACGTTCCCGGCGGAAATGAGAAACTGACTTTGGTAAGCAGCTGGCCCTGCATCATGTTGAGTTTGAACTGCGGAAGCCGGTAAGTCCGCATGACTGCGGTATCGTGCTCTGATTTTGAGACTTCCAGTTGCGCGACCTTGATCTGCCGATTCTTTTGGAGAGCGAGCGAAATGGCCTGATCGAGGGTCAGTTCCTGACTCGATGCCAGGACCGGGCAAGCCAGGAGCAGTAATACCCCCACTCGTCTCAGTAGCAAAAGGCCTGAGCCTCCGCCTGCAAATGGATTCTCAGCGCCATGGACTGTCCGGGAGACTAACATAGGCGTCCTTCGCGGGCAGAGGGTTACACCCCCGCGTGAGGTTCATATACAGAATGCATTTCCCTTTTTCAGTGCCGGTTCTAACCGCCGATAAAACCCACCAGCGGCCTGGGGATAGACGTAGGGATCAAAGTCATGAATAACATACTTGAGAAGAGTGACGGTGTCAAAATAAGAAATTTCGGGCCCCACATTTGGCGCGATCAGATCGATCGGGCCGCGTTTGTTCATCACCGATACGCCGGAACAATGAGGCGATGGCGTCAGAGAATCCCATGGTCACCGCGACCTGCACAAGAAAGAGCCTGCTTTTGAACGTGCGGTGCTTCAGACCACTCGGATAATCGGATAAGTCGAGCCGGGCCGGAGTGTCTCGGCCAGTTCGGGGAGTCGGGGCGGGCCGAACTGCGACTCCGGTTCAAGTAGCAGCGCCAGCAGGCGTCCACCGGTCTGCGTTGCGGGAAACAGAACAAAGCCGTCGAGGTTGACGCTCTCCGCTCGTGCACTGCATGTCGGAATCGCCGGCGCATCAGCCTCGCCGGCCGGAGTCATTGCCTCGATTCCATATACCTCAGTGGCCGAAGACCTGAAAGCCTCGGACGAGGCGCTGGCCAGCCCATGCCTGCCCAGTAAAGCGAGAACCCCGGACATATTACGCGGAACGCCGTAAGCCCCAGGCAATCGGATGTTCCTGGTCGCCTGGACGATTGAAAGATAAGCGCCCGGAATCCGGACCCGCGCGATCTCGCCCTTGCTGGCCGATTGCATCTCCATGTGGCGAGCGGTTCTCGAACCGGAATAGCGGCACCGGACGGGAACAGCCTCTTCCTCTTTCCAGCCTGAAGGCCGGTTTCTGAGCTGCTTCGCATGGGCGGCGGCCCATTCGACAGCGGACTCTATCGAACGGAGCAGGGCAACCGCAGGCGGCGTGAAGCTCATTAAGTCGTCCGGCGAGGAACGGCGGCCTTCGATTAGAATCGTCGGGATCGCGAAGCGGAGAGCCAGACCGTTTCGGGCATCCACGATATCCGTGTTGCTATGGCGCACGATCCCCGAACGGATGATCGTGTAGCGATCGCTGCGAACGTTGGCTTCCGCCATGCGTTCTCCCATAAAGTCCATGGCCTTGCGCCGCAGAGCCGCTCCCAGGGATGTCGAAATTGCCGGGTTGGTGGGGAAATCGATCATGATCTCCTGCGGGTACACGAAATCGAAGGCCATCAGTTCGCGGCGCCACGGCCGATAGGTATGAACATCGATTACGGCGTCGGGCTTCCACGAATCCACGAATGCATGCACCGCCGACGTTTCCGGCGCCGACAGCAACAGGTGGTCTCGATTCAGATCTGTCTCCAGCGCGTTGCGGCGCGTTCCGGCAATCGCCCCATCAGGATTCGCGTCGACCAGCACTCCTGCATGGGCCGCTGCGCGGAACGTCCCCTCCATGAAACGCGAAACGAATTCGGCTGCCGCCTGGCGCGCCTCGGGCTCGTCTCCATGCTGGCCAGCCATGATGAAGATCCGCACGGGTGCGTCCGGATTTCCGCAATAGTGAACCGTGAGAGGCCGCCCCTCCGCGGAGTATCCCAGAGTTTCACAGCCATGGGCCGCGGGAAACACACTTACGGGACCTGGTATCCCTGATTCGCATGCGGAGCTGATCATCACTGGGAAGCGGCTATCTCCTCACAGGATTCTTCGGCTCTTTTTACAGTCTTTTCCACGGTCTTTTTCACAATGATTCGGGCCAATCGATTCGCGCTCCCTCCCGACGAAGCCACCACAATCGGGCTTCGATCGGTAAACTCGCGGACAAAAAGCGGGGAGTTGGTGATCAGCCCGGAAGCCGCCCAGACCTCATGGCCGAGTTTCCGCAGGTATTCGGTGGCAAACAAAAGCGAGCTCGAGCACGCGCCCACCACGACAACTCCCCTCACGCGGCGTCGGATCTCATCCGATTCCAGCAACATCTGCGTTTCCGGCTGCAGAAAGCCATCGGCGACTTCGACCATGGCGATTTCAGCGCCCGCGCGCCCGCAAGCCGAACCCATCAGGTCCATGAGGCGGATCAGATCGTCGAGCGATTCCCCGTATGTCGATGGAAACCCGTAATCGCTGAAATCTGTTGCCAGGACCGCGCCCGTAGCCTTCATCTCATACAAATCCCGGGGAGAGGCGGTCCCGGTCAGCTTGCATCCGGCGACGCGCACGCCACGCGTCGCCATCGCGCGCAGTATCTTTCGCATGACCGTAGTCTTGCCTGTGTTCATGCCCGTGCCCACCACCAGCACGAGTTCGGGCGACCGGCCCCGCGGCTGCGCCGGTTGAAACCGAAGGCGTTTCGTGTTGATTCGATGGCCTTGTGAATCGGCGAGATAGCCCAGAAACTTGACGGTGGTAGGGCGTCCGACGTTGCGGTTGCGACAGGTCACGGTTCCGATGAGCCCGCTCGCAGTCAGCAAGTGCAGCTTCCGGACTTCAAGCACGCGGCCCTCGTATACGTCCGTCGCGTAACGATTTCCGAATATGCCAACCAGCCGATCCCCCTCATACAGCCGAAGCCTGCGCTCACACTCGGTCTCTATGTGCCCATGGTGCCCGATTCTGTCCACCTGAACCACAACCGCGTCCCCGGCGGCCGGCCGAGAGTGATCGAGCAGCAGCCCATACTGTTTTTCTGCGGCCTCTTGTTTCAGGCCGCGTCCCGCCCAGGCCCACGGAATGGCGCTGGCGTCAAACACGTCTGATGGATTGACCGGCGCCGGCACAGCCTGGGCCGCTCCCACACCACTTGATAGTGCGCTGGTTCTCATGCCGGATACGCCTTTCCAGTCCTGGTTTCGCGCCCGGTCATATCGTGCTCCACCAGCCCGGTGAGGATTCCAAAGCTCGATACTGGCTTCCGAAGTGAACCAGCGGTTCGCCTTCTCTCCAGTTTGCGTGCAGCACCTTCCCGATCAGAATTTCATGGTCGCCCGCGGTAAACGACCTGTATCGAGCGCATTCCATGGTTGCAAGCGCGCCGGGAAACAGCGGCACTCCCGTGGCGCCCGGGTTCCAGGTCACGCCGTCGAACCGATCAAACCCGGATCCGGCAAATCGTTCAGAAAGCGCGCGCTGCGTCTCGTCAAGGATGTTCACCCCGAAATGCTCGCTGGAATTCGAGGCCTCAAGGAACCTGGTTCCCGAACCCACGCAGACCAGAATCAGAGGCGGATTGAGAGAAACCGAAGTGAAGGAACTGGCGGTCATGCCATGCGGCACGCCGGCTGAATCGACGACGGCAATGATCGTCACGCCGCTTGCGAAGCGGCTGCAGACCCGCCGGAACTGGCGCGGCTCGAGGGCAGGCAACGCCAAATCAATCCCGTTATTCACCATGCGCGTAGATTGTAGGGCTTCAAAAGAGACTTCGCAATGCGAAGGTCATAAAGCTTGACTTTATTAAAAGGCAATTGACAATCCCTCGCGTATTTTTTTCTTGCATTATCGCCCGTTGGTCCTTTACTGTAGGATTCTCTTGAGATCTTCCCCGCAGGATTCTCTTGAGTTCTTCCCCTAGGATTCTCTTAAGTTCTTCCCCCGGGTCCTTGCAATAACTTTCTCTGGCGCTATTCCCCTGGGTCCTTGCAATAGGTTTCTCCGGCGCTATTCCGCGTTGCCCTTGCTCTAATTCTGTCTGGCATAATCGCCCGTTTGTCCTTGCTCTGGTTTTCTCTTGGGTTACGGCATCTTTGTTTCTACTCTTAACCGACACAAGTCTTGAAAGGAACCGAAATGGAAAATACGGCAGAAACTACTGTGAAGAGCCATGTCGAGACCCCGGTTGAACCGGCCACGGTTCGAGTGGTGGTGGAACGGGAAACGCATCGGAAGAAGAGAACTTCGTCGCGCGGCTCGCGCCGGCTGACGGAAATCGACAAGCGAGTGAGCAAGGCGGTGCGCCGGGTGACCCGCGCCCTGGATCGCGGCATCGACACCTACATCGAGCATCGGGATAAATCGAAGGAAGCCCGCAAGGACGGCGTTATCGTCGACTTCGTCGAGAACGTCTCTTATGGTGTCTCGCGGGCGGTGTCTGAAGCCAGCCCGCTGGTTCACGATGTGGCGGAAGCCATCAATACGCGCAGACTCAGATCCCAGATCCGGCGCGTGGCCCGCACCTTCGGAGGCCTTCCACTTGTAGGCTAGAGGCTCCGGAATAGATGGCTGTCTTCCCCATTCGTATCGCTCAGGAGGTTTATGGTCTCGCAAAGCAAAACTGGTCCGGCAACGGCTAAGGCGAGGCCGAGTAAGAGAGGAAAGAAGCGTGCCACGGTAGCCAACCAGCCGGAGAATCAGAAGGGTGCCGCGGCAGCCAGCCAGCCGGAGAATCATAAAACCGCAAGCCTGGCTCCGTTGGTTGTGGAAGCAGGGAGTCGATCCAAATCCTCCCTGCGTCGCCTTGAAAAAGGCACAGGCCCGTTAATGCACGAAATCGGCCAGATTGTACATGCGATTCATGCTGCTGTGCCCGAGCCAGCCCCCATAGTGATCGTGTACCGGGAAAAACGGAGCAGTAGCTCACGTTCAGCTTCACCGTTCGAATTACCTCTAATCTAACTCATGCCCTTTTTCGCGATGCAATACCAGATTCTCTTCCATGACACCATGGCTTATGGGTCGCATCATCATATGACGAATTTCAAATTCCAGAACGTGGCTCGTGAGACGATCCTGTTCGAAACGTCAGTTGATGGTGTGCGCTGTTTCGACGAACAGGCTAAAGATATCGTGATGCTGACACGGGAAGCCTATAGTCTGAATCTCGCTCCGGCCTGGCTGGGCCAGAAGGTGGGCATTCTCTTATCTTATGAAGATCCCACCCGAAGCACGGTGCGGCTGTGTTTTCGCGTTATGGACCAAACCGGCCAGCCAGTTTGCTGTGGCTATCAGACGCTCATCATGATGAGCAAAGATACGCACCAACTGGTACCCGCGCCCCCTTTTCTTGCGGGGTTTCTTGACGTAGGCGCCGAGCGGAATCTGATCGAGCCATTAACGAACCCCGGTTTCGCCGAAACCGCTCAAGCAGGCGGCACGGGGGTCAAGCGGATCTTTACGGAGAGCATCCGGCGGCTGGGTATGGCGGTGGCAAACGCATCCCGGAAGTCAGCGTACCCGAAAATCGTCGACGAAAACCTCAGAGAGTATGAACTCGAGGATTCGCCATGATCAATCGCGGCGAGGGAAAACTGGTATTTACCTTTCCGGGCCAGGGCTCGTTCAACGGGGACGTGCTGCGCGAGCTGTATGAGACCTCCTCGTGGCGGACCGAGTTCCTGCAGGCGCGAGATATCTGCCGCCGCGTTCTCGGCCACGATTTCCTTCTTCTGGTGGAAAGCCGTTCGCAGGAGGAGCGAGAGCAGATCCTGAAAGCATGCCCCGATCTCGATCAGGTGGGAATCTACGTCGCCAATTATCTGACCGCCGTCGGGCTGATTGCGGCCGGGCTCACGCCGGACCTGCTGCTCGGACACAGCTTCGGTGAACTGGCGGCCCTTGCCGTCGCGGGCAGCTACACATTCGAAACCGGGCTCCGCATCGTGTGCCAGCGCTCGGCCATTCTGAGTCATCTTGCCAGCGGCGGCAGGATGGCGGCGCTTTCGTGCAATTCGGACCGGGCGCTTCAGTTGATTCGCGGCCTCAACGGGTCCCCGCTTGAGATCGCCGTCATGAATCATAAGCGACAAACGGTAGTCTCGGGCCTGCCGGCCGAACTGGAACGTCTGCGCGAGTCCGCTGCCAGTCAGGGAGTCGGCGTAACCTTGCTGAAATCCCGGCATCCGTTCCATTCTTCGCTGCTGCGGCCGGTAGTGGAGCCGTTCCGCCTTATGCTCTGCGGATACGCGTTCGAACCCGCTGCGATTCCGGTTTATCTCTGTACCGAACGCAGGTTCTTTTCCGCCGGCGACAACCTTGCTTCCATCCTCTCGGAACAATTCTTCAAACAGCTCGATTTCTCTGCGATTCTGCTTGAGCTTCATGGACTCGGCTTCCGCCGCTTTGTCGAGTGCGGGGCGGGCAATATCGTCACAAAAGTGACGCAGGAAGCTGGACTCGATGGGGTCGAGGCATACGCCGGCGTTCCCCTTGCGGATGGCCCGGAAAAAGGCCGCGCCGCGATTCTGCGAGAATTCAGCGCGGAGATTGGCGCCAGACGGCGGGCCGCCGCGCCCCAACTGGCCGAACTGATCCGGGACATGCATTCTTTGCTCGGCCGCGCGTCTCGCGCCATGGAAGAACTTGCGGCCGAGAACAACGCGGTATCGGTGATAGAACCCACGCGCCAAGCCGAACCCGAGCCGGTGCCAGAGCCGGAACAGATCGCCGAGCCGGAACCCTGCGATGCCGATCCCATCGCCATCGTCGCCATGGGCTGTGTACTGCCCGGCGCGCAGAATCCGGAGCAATATTGGAGCAACATCCTTGCGGGCGTCAGCGGCATTACAGATCTGGGCGACGAAGACCCCACGGCCGCGCTCGATTTCCTCGGCGGCAGCGCCAGACCCGAGCAGAAGATCGTTTCCGACAAGACCTACACGCTGCTGAGCGGAAGCGCCGGGACCATCCTCTACGATGCCGCGCTGCTGTCATCGTCTTATTCCAATGCGCAGTTCGAAAGACTCACACGGGCTGAAAAACTCCTTGCCATGGCCTCCGCCCAGGCGTTCTCGGGCGGGTTTCGGGCGAAGCTGGCCGCAATCCCCGCCGATCGGATCGAATGCGTCCTCGGAGCCACCGCCGACGGTTTTCACGAATACGACCTTGCGGTATTCGAAGAGAGCATGGAAGAAACACTGGCGCAGGTGGAGGCCGATGCAAGCCGCCGCGCGTCGTTTGCGAAGTCTTTGCGAAGGATCTGGGGCGAGCCCGCAGCCGACAATTCCCGCGCTCCGCAGAGCGATAGCTGCCGGGCGGTGATCGAATCAACGGCGGGCCGGCCGATCCGGACCTATATCATTGACGCCGCATGCTCGTCTTCGCTCTACGCGATCAGCCTGGGCGTGACGGCCCTGCAGGATCGAAGCAAGGACGTGATGCTGGTGGGCGGCGTGTTCGCGCCGGCGCTGGCCAACAGCGCCCTGTTCGCGCAATTCCGGGGGCTGAGCCCTAACGCCAGCCGTCCCTTCGATGTCTCGGCCGATGGCGTGATCTTTGGCGAAGGCTCCGGTCTGTTGGTGCTCAAACGCCTCTCGGACGCGATGGCCGCGGGCGATCCGGTGCTCGGCGTGGTGCGTGGCGTCGGCGTATCGAGCGACGGCAAGAGTCCGGCGATCAACGTACCGCAGTCCAAAGGCCAGAGCATCGCCATCCGCCGCGCCTACGACACATCCCACATCGACGTCAATTCAATCCAGTATGTGGAAGCGCACGCCACGGCGACGCCGGTGGGCGACGCTGTGGAGTTCGGCGCTCTGCAGCGGGCCATCTCGCGCAACCCCGGGTTGCCTCGCATTGAGCTGGGCAGCGTGAAAGCTCTGATCGGGCACACCGGATGGGCTGCCGGTGCCGCATCGGTCATCAAACTCTGCAAAGCGTTCGAGAGCCGCACGATTCCGCCTCAGTACAACTACAGCTCTCCCAACCCCGCAATCGATCTGAACGTTTCACCGTTCCGCATTTCGACGACAGCCAGTCCCTGGCCCGCCAATTCGGGCCTGCCGCGGCGCGCGGCCATCAACGGCTTCGGTTTCGGCGGCACGAACGCCCACCTGATTCTGGAGGAATTTCACCCCGCCTACCACGCGAAACTGTGCGCGGCCGTGGTGCCGAAGGCTCCCGCGAGTCCAACGCTGGCAGTGATCGACGCCGTCGCGCTGTTTCCCTCGGCGAGCGGAATCGAAAAGAGCGCAACGAAGGCTCAGCAGGCGTTTGCCCGCGCTGCACTTCGTCTGCCCAAAGGTCAAAGACTGCTACCCGATGTCACGGAGCACATGGATTGCGGCCAGTATCTGGCTTTGCTCGCGGCCGAACAAGTCTTGCCTGCGTTGGGCGACCGGCTGAAGGATCTGCGCGGGGAGATCGGCATCGTGATCGGCGTGGAATCGAAGACCGAGCGCGGCATCCGAGCTAATCAGCGCATCTTCCTCGATCGTCTGAAGCGCAAGTTCGCGGACGACAAAATGTCCGACGGTCTGCCGCTGGCCGAACGCGCGGCCATTCTCGATCGCGTCTGCGCGGCTGTCAGAAACGACGTGATTCCTTCCGGTCCTTATACCTTGCCGGGCCTGATGCCGAACGTAATATCGGGGCGAGTCGCCAACATGTTTGAGCTGAATGGACCGAATGTCGTGATCGACATGGGTTCGAACTCGCTCTTCCAGTCGCTCATGGTGGCCAGGGATTTCCTGACGCACGGAGAGTGTAAAGCCGTGCTTGCCGGAGGATTGAATGCCGTGCGCGTCAAGCCTAATGACGTCGAAGCGGCATTCCTGACGGTTCTCACGACCGAAGCAACCGCGCGGGAACTCAACCTTCCGATCGCCTGCCTTCTGACCGTGGGCGGTTCGCTGCCTCAAACCGCAATCCCGTCCTCGACCCGCCTGAACTATCGTGGCGCGCAAGGAGCGATTGAATTGTCCCAAGCGATTGCCGGCGTCCGCGAAGGGAAACGGGAGATCGTGGTGCGGGAGCAACAGAGCGATTCGGCTCTGGCCCGGGAACTGGTATTCCAATCCGCGCAGCCTCAAGCCACACCCGCCCCGGCTCCCGCTGCCGCTTCGGCGTCGTCCACTTACGCCTATGTCCAGAACACGCCCATTTACTACTACACTCCGGTAGAAACAGCCGCGCCGCTTCCGGCTCCGTCGATCGCGAAGCGAGTACGCCGGATTCTGTTTCTGACCGACCAGCCGGCGCACTGGCTGCAACTGGAGAAGGCCGGAGCGCTGGGCGGCTTCGATTATCACGTGATTTGCGCGCACGCGGCGTCGCTGGCGCGATCCACTCCCATCGACATTTCCAGCGAAGAGGCCGTCAAAGCTGCATTGGGCGGACTGCCGGGTGGCTTCGACACCGTGGTCGCAGTCAAATTCTCAGGCGAAGGGCTTCCCGACTCTTTCCTCACCACGCCGCTCGAGAACGTGCTCGGCCTGATGGATCTTTCTTTCGCCGTCTGCCGCCACTTTTACGAGCAGTTCCGGACAGGCGCGATCGCAATGGGTTCGTTGTGCCTGGGCGCTTTTATCGGCGGCCGGTTGAATCCGTTTACCGGATTGCTGGCGGGCTTCGTGAAATCGCTGGCGCGCGAATTGCCCGGTGCCGTCTGCAGAAGCCTGAACGTGGATGAGATTGATTTTCGGGCGGCAATGATTCGGCTCGACGACGAGCTTTCGCACAGGGACAAGGCGGTGGAAGTCTGCTACCGGGACGGCAATCGCTACGCGATCGAGCTGTCCCGCTTGGAACGCCCTTCACAGGGCGACGCGCCGCTGCTCACATCCGGCTCCGTGGTTTTGGCAACGGGAGGAGGCCGCGGCGTGACCGCCGTGCTCACCGAAGAGCTGCTGACGCGTTTCGGCTGCACCGTGGTGGCATTGGGCAGGACCAACCCCGCGATGGCGCCGGCTCCCATCCTGCGCATGAACGCGGCCCAGCTTGTCGCTTACGAGCAGGAGTTTTATAAGTCTGAGCTGGCAAAAGGCGACGGAGTCAAGATCACCGAGCTCAAGAATCGCTTCCGCTCTTATCAGGCGGCTCAGGAAGTGAACGAACTGGTGCAGTCTCTTTCGGCCCTGCCGGGACGGTTCGAGTACATCAGCGGCGACATCACCGACCGTGAAATCACTACGGCTATTGTGGAGTCCGTCTTCAAGAAGTACGGCCGCCTCGACATGGTGCTGCACGGCGCCGGCATTCAGATCTCGAAGGCGCTCACCAGGAAATCGGTGGGCGACTTCCACAGCGTTGTGGCGGCTAAAATTGCCAGCCTCCAGCACATCTACCACGCCTGCGAGAAGCACCGCGAGGGCCGTCCCGTTCACTATCACCTGCTCACGTCCGCCTTCAGTTACATGGGCAACGACGGCCAGCCGGATTACGGCGCCGTGAACGAGTCCCTGAACCGTCTGTCGGATGTTATGTCCGTAGCTCCCGAATCGCGGGAAACCCATTCGCAGTGGTGCTCGGTGGCCTGGCTGGGATGGGCCGGCATCGGTATGACGCGCGGCTCTGAATTTGCGGCGCTTGCGGCCAGCCGGGGATTACGCGGCATCACCCGAAGCGAGGGCCGCGAGATCTTCTCCCACTTCCTCGCCGGTCAGGCCACGGCTCCGATCAACATCCTGATGGCTGACGGCGAGCTCAAGTTCTACGACGTCGCAACAACTCCCGGTCCCTACGTCGCTGCGCCGCGGCTTGCGTTACCGCCCCGCGGCCGGAAAGAAAAGCTCACCGTGGAGCGCACCGTGACCGCTGATGGCGCGCCCTACATCTTAAATCACTGCGTGGATGGAATCCCCACGCTGCCCGGTGCGTTTCTGATCATGATGGTCGCCGAAGCTGCGCTGGAACTCCGGCCGGACCTTAAGATCACCGCATTCGAAGATGCCGCCTTCCGCAGATTCGTGCGGCTGCGCAGCGACGGTCCCACAAAGCTGCGCCTGAACGCCAGTATCGTTACCGAGAACGACCAGAGCACGCTCATCCGCGTCGAGGTCGTCACCGACTTTACGCACAAGAGCGGCAAGGTGCTCCAGAAGGATGTTGTGCAGACCGAAATGTCGGTCAGGCTGGGCCAGTCGGTCAATCGCGCGCGGGCTGCGTCCGCAAACGGTTCCAGCAGCCCGAAGGGACGTGTCTTATCCGATCCCTACGTCATGAAGGGTTCGCCGGTTCACCTGAACGGTCCGTTCCGAACTCTGAATAACATCGTTGTGGGCGAGAGCAATCGTTCGGCCGATTACCGGCTGACGGAAATGTCCGGAATCGGCTCGGGAGGCCACGCGTTCCTCTCCAGCCTGATGGTGATGGATTCTCTGTGGCGCTTCGGCGCCATCGATCTGTACCCCGACAACACGCTGCCCGTCTATGTCCCCGTGGCGTGCAAGGTGATGAAGGTTTATTTCGATCTCGGCAATCCCGGCGTCGCGTCAACCCTGTCTGACGAACTTTCCATGACGGGTTCGAATCCCACCGCGGATCAGGATCGCCTGACGATCGGGCCGGTTGAGGCCAGTGATTCGGTGGGTTCCGTTTTGCTGACCGTCGATGGCGGGATCTGCCGTCGGCTGGGCGAGGTGCGGAATGGTCACTAAACAAATCCGCTCCCTGGTCGCCGGACTCGATTCGGCCGAGGTCACGGGCGAAATTCAGGCGTCTTGCCTTCGCGAAACTGAGATTCGGGAAGCTGCGGCGATCTTGAATCGGCGGCGGAGAGAAGAGTGGGTTGCGGGTAGAATCGCGGCGAAGTACGCGTTTCTGTGCGGTGAGCGATTCCCCAAATCCGCTGGCTTCGGCGCGCTGTACTTTCAAAAGCTGGACGGCGCGGATCTCGCGGCTTTCACTTCCGAAGCGTATCGCTCCGTTTCCGTAGTCAGGGATCGTGCGCCGGGCGGAGGTCCAGCGCGCGTGGGATGGTCTTCCGGCAGCGACACCGTGCAGGTGGCGATCTCGCACAGCGCGGGCATCTCCTGCGCATCGGTGGGCACTTCGGGAGTTTGTTCCCTGGACCTCGAAACCCCTGCGCCCCGAGTTCCGGAATTCTACCTTCGCACTTTTACCCACCGCGAAAGAGACTGGGTCGGCGCCTGCGCCGGCTCCCACGGATTGCATCCGGAATGGCTCTACACGCTGCTCTGGAGCGCCCGTGAATGTCTTCTCAAAACACCCCGTTTCACGGCCCTGAGCCTTTGGGACATGCCCACTCTGGAGATAGACATTCCCGACGGCGCCGAGCGCCTCGTCAGGGTTCACGACTCAAAACACTTTTCCGGCAGTTTTGAATTTCTTGAGGCCAGCACTTTCTGTGGCCCTTTCCGGCTCGCAGTCGCCGGCGCCCCTAACCTGATACTGACCGCCATTACAGGAATTGACTAAGACCTTTATTATGAGCACAATTTTCCAAACGAGGATCGGAGATCTTATGGACGAGGCCCGGGACGTCTTCGCGCAGGTAACCCGCTGCTCTCTTGAGATTCTCGACCCCGCAGCCAGTCTCGAAGAAGGTCTCGGGATCGGTTCGGTCAAGCTGTGCGAGATTCCTGGCGTTCTTCGCGAGAAGTACCAATTCCTTGACAAACTCAACATGCCGCGTGAAAATCTACGCAGCATCGAAGGCATTTCCCCTACGTAACATCGAGATCATATCCCCTTAGTAGCATCGAATGCATTTCCCCTAAGCAGCACCAAATGCATTTCCCCTAAGCAACATCAATAACAAGGCCCCTACGCAGGATTGAAAGCATAGCCCCTACGCAGCAACGAAGGCATAGCCCTTTGTCTGCGGGAGCACTTGGATTAGAACTCCTTTACCGCGCCGCTGCCTGCCGCGCACGTGAACGTAAACGGGGGGAGCACATGGATCAGAATTTCTTTACCGCGCCGCTGCCTGCCGCGCACCTGAACGGAAACGGAAACGGGAACGGCCATGGGTCGCATGGCGCTCCGGCTGTCTCACGCGAAGATTTCTTGAATCAGGTTCGCGACGTCTTCTGCGCCGTGACCCGCTATCCGGTCGATATCCTCGAACCGCACGCCAGCCTTGAGGAAGACCTTGGTATCGATTCGGTCAAACTGGGCGAAGTGTTTGCGGTTCTCCGCGAGAAGTACGGCCTGCCTGCCGCCATGGATCTGCCTCGCGAGCAGCTGACAACGATCGCCGGTATTGCGGAAAGCCTGTCGCGCTATGTGGCCGACAGGTTCGCCGTCTCCCCTGCCTCGCCCGCTCCCGTTGCTCCGCCAGTCGTGGCAGCCACGCCGGTGAGTCAGACTCCTGCGCATGGGTCTGAAGACTTCGGCGAGCGGGTTCGCGCCATCTTCGCGGAAGTAACCCGCTATCCCATCGACATCCTTGAACCGGCGGCCAGCCTCGAAGAAGACCTCGGAATCGATTCCGTGAAACTCGGCGAAGTATTCGCCGTGCTCCGCGAGCGCTACAACCTTCCGGAAGTGCTCGACGTTCCGCGCGAAAGCATGACAACCATCGGCGCCATCGCGGAGGCGCTGCGGAAACATGTTGAAGCTCCGCAGGGCCGCGGCGCGCATAATGCACCGGGCAGCTCGAACGGAAATTCCGACGGAACAGGCCACGGCATTGCCGGCGTTGCCGAACAAAAGCCACCTGTAGTGCAAGCCCGCGACAACAGGCCCTTCGAAGGGAAAATCGCCCTCGTTACCGGGTCCGGCCGCGCGCTCGGCAAAGACGTCGCGGTATACCTGGCGAGCCTCGGCGCAACCGTCATCGTCAACTCGTTCCATTCGCGCGAGCAGGGCGTCAAGACCGTCGAAGAGATCGTCGCGGCGGGCGGCAAGGCCATTCATGCCTGGGGCTCCGTCGCCAATCCCCAGCACGTGGAATCGATTTTCGAGCAGATCGAACAGACGTACGGCGGCCTCGATTTCTTTGTCAGCAACGCATCTAACGGCATGCTGGCCAGGCTTGAGGATTTGACTCCGGAGCACTTCGAAAAAGCTTACCGCACCAATGTAATCGGCCTTCACCAGTGCGCCCTCAGGGCGGTGAATCTCATGAAGCGCCGCGGCGGCGGCAAGATCATCACCCTTTCCTCTCCCGCTTCCCATGGCTACGTGGATTACTTCGGCTGCATGGGGACCGTTAAGGCCGCCGTGGAGTCGCTGACTAAGACCATGGCCATCGAGTTCGCGCGCTACAACATCCAGGTGAACTGCGTCTCTCCGGGACCTATCTACGGCGATCTTCTGAACAAGTGGCCCGAGAGCAAGCGGCTGATTGCGGAGTGGGAGCAGGCGACCGTCTGCGATCGCCTCTGCGTCGACCGCGACGTCTCTCACTTCATCGCCTATCTTCTCGGCGACGCGGTCAAGCTGTTCACCGGCAGCGTTCTGGTGATGGACGGTGGCATCTCGGTTCGCTGGGGCGGTGTCAGCGGCGCGGCAGCGGAAAAGGCCGGCGCGACAGTACCTAGCAGTAACAACGAAGAGCACTTTGGCATGGCCTTACCCGCATACCGCTGAATAGCACTGTGAAGTAATCGACTCGGAGTGATCCTGTGCCACGTATCGTGGAGCGTTTGCTGAAGATTCGCCCGCAAGAAGCAAGCTTCAAGGCTCGAGGCTTCGAAGCGTGCGATCTTACTATCTCCCGAAGGCTGGAACAGATGCTGGAGAGCTTTATCGGCGGCTACAATCTCGCGGTGGAGACGCAGGATAAGGTCGAGTTGTCCCGGCGTTTGCACGCGGCTTTCGACAGCCACCATGTTGGCTTTGCCTTCGAGGGCGTGGGGCTTTATCTCGCCATGCTGGACATGCTGATTCCCGGCAAGCCCTATCGTCTGGATAGTTATTTCAAAGGCGCCGGCGAGCACCATGACTACATCGTCGCCGTGGGCGCGGGGTTTGCGGTGGCCCGGATCCCGTGGGGACTTCGGGCCATGGATGGTTACCTTCGGACGCTCGATCCATTAATCGCATGGTGCGTTCCCTGCGGCTACGGCTTTCACCAAGGCTTTTTTCACCACCGGCGGTTTATCGACGCGGCCGAAGCTCCTCCCGCATCTCTGTCGTCGTTGGGCAGGCAGTTATTCGATTCCGGGCTGGGCCGTTCGCTCTGGTGGGTGAAAGGCGCCGATCCTTCAAGGATCCTTGCCGCGATTGACCGCTTCCCCGAAGATCGCCGCGCCGAACTTTGGGCGGGAATCGGCATCGCCGCTTGTTACGCCGGAGGCGTTGGCGCGACTGAGCTGCTGAGAATACAGGAACTGTCCGGGCCCTACCGCGCGGATTTGCTCTCGGGTTTGCCGTTCGCCGCGCGTCTGCGGCAAAAGGCGGGAAACTACTCGGATACTACCGAGTTGGCCTGCCGGGTCTTGCTGGATCGGAGCACGGATGAAGTGGCCGATATGGCGGAGGCGGCAGCGGACGCCGTTCGCGGTCGGGTGCGGGGATCGGGAATCACCGAAGCCTATGCCCTGCTGAGACGGCATTTAGTGGCTAAGTGTCAAACAATTGCAAAGGTCGAATCGTATGTCTGAGATACCACAATACGACGTAATGGTCCTTGGAAGCGGCCTCGGCGGCGCCATGCTGGCGGCCATCCTGGCGAAGGCGGGACTTTCCGTCCTCCTTATCGAAGGCGAAACGCATCCGCGCTTCACCATCGGCGAGGCAACCACGCCGGACACGAACTTCCGTCTCAAATTGCTGGGACTGAAGTACGACATCCCTGAGATCACGAATCTCAGCACGTTCCACGACGTAAGAGACAACGTGGGCCCTTCAAGCGGCGTGAAGCGAGCCTTCAGCTTCCTCTATCATCGCGAGGGCCAGGAACAGAATCCGCTCGAAAGCCATCAGTATCCGACGCTGGCGCCTCCCATGGGCCCGGATTGCCACTTCTTCCGGCAGGATACCGACGCCTATATGATGGCGGCTGCGGTGCGCCATGGCGCGACCATCCGGCAGCAGACGCGCATCGTCGATTTCGAGGTGAAGGAAGACATCGCGCGACTGACCTCCAATAAGGGCGAAGTCTTCACCGGCTCTTATCTTGTCGATGCCACGGGCATGAAGTCGGTGCTGGCGCATAAATTCGAGCTGCGCGACGACCCCACCCAATATCTGACGAACTCGCGCGCCATTTACACCCACATGGTAAATGTCGAGCACTACGACAGAGTGGGCCATGCGCGCGAAGAATACAAGCTTAAATACCCGCTATCCCAGAGCACGCTCCACCATATTTTCGAGGGCGGCTGGATGTGGGTAATCCCGTTCAACAATCATGCCGATGCGGTGAATCCGCTCTGCAGCGTCGGCTTGCTGCTCAATCGCGACATCCACCCGGAAACCGGAATGGACCCGGAAACGGAGTTCTTCAGCTTCGTGCGCCGCCATCCCGGGATGTATAAGCAGTTCGCCAAAGCCAGGGCGGTGCGCAACTGGCTGGCCACCGGCCGCCTTCAGTACGGCGCCACCCGCCTCAACGGGCATCGCTACAGTCTTCTTTCCCACGCCGCGTTCTTCATCGACCCGCTCTTCTCTTCGGGTCTGGTGCTGACCACGGCGGGCGTGGACATGCTGGCGCAGCAACTCCTTTACGCTTTCGAACACAACGATTTCGCGGTGGAGAACTTCCAGCACATCGACGATTTCTTCGTGAAGAACGTGCGGTTTTTCGACCGCGTGATAGGCAACTCTTTCACGTCTTTCCGCGATATCGATTTGTGGGACGCATGGTTCCGGGTGTGGGTGGTCGGTCTGCTGGTCGGCACGGAACTCAACGGAAAGACCTATCTTCAATTCATAGAATCCGGCGACAAATCGGTTCTGGATGCGAAGAAGTCGGTGCGAGGCGTCCTGGGTTCGGATTTCAAGCCGTTTAGAGAGCTGTTCGAGCGGGCTGACAACGAAATGGACAAGGTCCGGGCCGGCGGAGATCCTAAAGAAGCGGCCAACAACATCCGCGAATTGTTCCGCGGCCTCGATTACGTCCCCACCTATTTCCAATGGCACAACAAGGCGGTTCGCACCACGCCTGCTTTCACCATAGGTGGCATGACCCGCATGTATTTCTGGTACCTGTTCAAATCGCCGCGCCTGGTCTTCCAGGAGCTCTACGGATGGAAGCCGTGGACGGCCTACAAATACATACTGGTGTCCATCCTGCACAACTGGAGTAATTCCCGGCGCCGTACGCGCGGTTATATCCGCGACGTTTTCAAGGCATGGAACAAGGAATGGGTGTCGCCACAAGAAGCGCGGCCCGCGACGGCGCCGGCAGGGGCTCGCGTGCCAGTGCCCGCGGCGCAGGCGAGCGCTGCTGCGAATGGCCGGACGGCAAGTTGAAAGGGTGATGCGTTATGCCTTCCATTGAAGTAACTCGCGTCCCCTATCGCCGCGCCCCGGTGATTGTAGTCGTCCTCGCCGTGGTGGCCGCGCTCTCCGCGCTGGCGCGCATCCCCAATGCGCCCGCCGGTGAAGCGGCTCGCATGGCTTCGCGCTTCCGGTTCTCGGTCCAGAAGCTTCCTCTTGTGCCGATCCCCCCGGACGTTGTCTATCCGGTCAACCCCATGGCGAAGCAAATGCAGTTTTACTATTACCAGGTAGGCGAATCGGCGGCGCTCGGCGACCTGGACGGCGACGGCCTGCCCAATGACCTCTGCCAGACCGACGTACGCGCCAAGAGCGCCTGGGTCAGTCCCGTTCCGGGCACCGGCGCGCGCTACGCTCCCTTCAAACTGGAATTCGGCAAATACTTCGATCCCGTAACGGAATACCCCAGCGTTTGCCGCATCGCCGATATGAATGAGGACGGCCTTGAGGATATCTTCATCGGATTCTATGGCCGGCCGCCGCTGCTCCTGCTGCGCAAAGCGCCCGCCGATCTGAAGCCGGGCGCGCCCCTTTCCATGGATTCCTTTACCGTGCAGGAACTGGTTCCTGGCCTCAATCAGCGCTGGTGGACGGCCACGGCAAACTTCTTCGATGTCGATGGCGACGGGCACATGGATATTTTCGTCGGCAACTATTACGCGGATGGATCCGAGCTCACGGACGCGAACTCGTCGAAACCCTTCGAGATGAACGAGGACTTCTCGCGCGCGAAAAACGGCGGCACCAGCCGCATTTTCCTGTACGTCTCCAGCGTGACCGGTCCCGCGCCGTCGGTCGTTTATCGCGATGCAGGAAACGTCCTCCCGAACAACGGGGCGCACGCCTGGACTCTGGCCAGCGGCGCGGCCGATTTGGGCCGCAGCGGGCTCTCCGACTTCTACATCGCCAACGATTTCGGACCTGACCAGTTGCTGTGGAATCATTCCACGCCCGGCGCGGTCCGGTTCGAGGAACTGAAAGGCGAGGGCAGCTTCACCCGCCCCTCCTCCATGTCCATCGGGAACGATTCATTCAAGGGCATGAGCGTCGATTTCGCCGATGTGAATAACGACGGCATCTTCGACTGGTATGTCAGCAATATTGCCTCGCCGTTCGCCTTGCAGGAAAGCCACTTCCTCTGGGTCAGCACGGGGAAGATGAACAAGATTGAGAAAGGCATCGCTCCCTGGGTAGACAAAGCCGAAGATCTCGGCGTCGCCCACAGCGCGTGGGCCTGGGACGCAAGGTTCGAAGACTTCGATAACTGTGGAACCGTGGAACTGGTTCAGGCCACCGGTCTGGTAAGAGGAACCGAGAACCGCTGGCCGGATCTCGCTCAGGTGGGCGGAGCCAACGACCAGCTCGTGCGTCATCCCGCCTCCTGGCCCAGGTTCCTTTCTGGAACCGCCGATGTCGACGGCACCGAACAGAAGCCATTCTGGGTTCGCGGTGATGATGGACACTATGTCAATCTCGCGAACGATCTGTGGCCGGATATGACATCTCCCGCTCGCGGCATCGCCGTGGCCGACGTGTATGGCAATGGTTATCCCGATATGGTGTTTGCGAATTTCTGGGACAATTCGGTCTTCATCAGGAACAACGGCTCCGGCAATAAATTCATGGAGCTGTACCTGCTGCTGCCCACGGCCGAAGCTACGGACCAGCCAGCAGCCATCCGGGTCCATGACGGACACCCGGCATGGCGCGAAGGCACGCCGGCCATCGGCGCCTTTGTTGAAATCGAGACTCCCGACGGACGCAAGCAGATCAGGCAATCCGACGGCGGCAACGGCCACTCCGGTCAGCGCAGCCCCGAAGTAAGATTCGGTCTCGGCCAGACTCAGGCATCGGCTATCCCGGTGCGGATTATCTGGCGCGATTTTCACGGAACCCTGCACCACGACGCGCTGACGCTGGCGCCCGGCTCTCACACAGTATTGCTCGCAACAAGGGGAAAGAACTAATGAGTGCTCCCGCCATGGCTTCGCCCGTTGCCAACGCACCGGCGTCAACGGTCGCTCTGAAGAAAAAGAGAGATCCTCGCATGGGTCTTCGGACCTCGGCTGCGTTTGCGACGCTCTTCACTATTCTCGGCCACACGGTTTTCGGCTTCGAGCAATCGTGGGCGCAGGTCTTCGTTGCCTTGATCTCGGGATACTCCTGCGCCTTCCTGTTTGAGTGGGTGGATGCCCGTTCGAACGGCCGCGTGCCGGAGTTCATGGGAGGCGGCAAGGCGAAGGTGGCCAATTTCCTGCTGGCGCCTCACATGACCTCTATCACGTTATCGTTTCTGATTTACGTGAATCAACGCCTCTGGATCATGGCTCTGGCGTGCGCCGTCGCCATCGGCTCAAAGTATGTGCTGCGCGTGCGCCAGAACGGCCGGCTGCGTCACTTCATGAACCCTTCGAACTTCGCCATCGCGGTGATCCTCTACGTCTTCCAGTGGACCGGCATGCTCCCGTGGAGTTATACCATCGATCTGCACGGCGCGTGGGACTGGATCGTGCCCGCCATCATCGTGATGCTCGGCATCCGCCTGAACATTCTGTTCACCGGCCGAATTCCGACCATCGTTTCATGGCTGACCTCGTTCGTGGTCTTTGCCGGGCTGAGATCCTGGTATCTGGGCTATCCATTCCCGGGACAGCTTGTGGTGCTGACAGGCATCCCAATGGTCCTGTTCACGCTGTATATGATTACCGACCCGCAGACGTCGCCCTCGAAACTCTCCAGCCAAATCCTTTTCGGTTCCGGCATCGCCTTCGCTTACTCCCTGCTGCTCATGGCGCACGTGCAATACACCATGTTCTACAGCGTCACCACCGTATGCATGGTGCGCGGCATGTGGCTCTATTGGGTGGATCTGCGCGAAACTTCACTGGCCCCAATGCCGCGGGGAAGTTCTTCCCTCGCGCAGGAGCCAATCAAGTTCTAACGACCGAAATCAGAAAATTTTGTACGCTATCCAGAAGGAATTCACTGTACTATCGGACTCACGATGCCTCATAAAAAAAGCACTTTCGTCAAAAGAATCCCCGTCATCTTGATCGCCCTCGCCGTGGTTGTAATGATCCTCGGTGCAATGGGGTATCGTTTCCTCTTCCCTGTTCTGCCGAAGGTCGCCCCTCCCAAAGAAGTGGTCCGGCTGGACCAGGGCTGGGCGCCGGATCAGCGCGAGAAGTACTATCAAACCTCGCAGGGTTCCCTGATTATTCCCTATAGCTGGTTTATGGCGCTTGAGCGGCCGGAATTGGGTAACCACGAGCCCTTCGCCGCCGAAGAGAACCTCGTACGATACGATCTGGTCCCCGACTCCTCGCAATTCAACCCCGACCACCTTCCAGTTGGGGTTGGCAAAGAAACGATCGATGACGATCACCTTCGAGATCTCGGATGCGGTGCGCCTCCTTGCCCGGCCGGATCCTCGCTCCACAAGGAATGGTTGACCTATACATGCGCCGCCTGCCACACCGCCCAGATCGACTACAAGGGCAAAAGCTTCATCGTCGAAGGCGGCAGAGGACGCTGGAATTTCAACCAGTTCAACACCACGCTTGCCAACCTGCTAATGGTGACGCTTTATTCACCCGGTACGTTTGACCGCTTCGCGGATAAGGTGATCGGCTACGAGAAAAGACCGAATACCCCAGAGGAAAAGGAAAAGGTGAAGCACGAACTCGATGAGTTCGTGCATGGGCCCGCCATTGTCAATGGACTTATGGGGTCGATAAAAAACACCTACCCCACCGAAGAAGGCTTTGGCCGGATGGACGCGCTGGGAAGAGGCGCCAACGGACAGTTCTCCCCCCTGGATCAACGCAACATACTTGTAGCCAACGCTCCTGTCGTGATTCCGCCGCTTTGGTATACACACGATTTCGACTGGGTGCAAAGCGTCGCGGCAATCGGTCAACCGCTCGGCCGTAACGTTACAGAATCGTGGGGTGTCAGTTCGGCCGTGGACCTCACCAATCCCGACCCTTCTCAGCGCTTCCATTCCTCCATTCCGATCAAAAATATGTTCTGGATGGAGACGCTGATCTCCGTGATGAAAGCTCCCAAATGGCCTGAAGATATCCTGGGGAAGGTCGACCCCAAGACCGTCGAACTGGGCCGTTATCTTTATGAAGAAAAGGTCTTCGACAACGCTCTGACCCCAGCCGAGGAACAATGGTGTCCCGATGCTTCGGCGGCAGACGGTTATCAACCATGTCCGAATCCCAATATGCAGAACAAAGGACTCTGCGCCCGCTGCCACGGAGCGGTTGGTCAGGTGCATGCCAACGAGTACGGAAAACGGTATTTCCAGCTTCCGATGTACAAGCTGAGTGTGATCGGCACCGATCCTGGGGATGCGGTCAATTTCAACGGCCGTCAGGTCTACACCGGAGTTTTAAAGTCGACGTTCGGGGGAAAGGACAAAGTCGGCGTCGGAGAAGCGTTGCTGGTTACCACGACTGCGATTATGGCCCGAGAGATGGATCAACAGCATATTCCTGCCGAAGACCGCCCCACGGTTACCGGGTTTCGGAAGAACGATTTCCGCGCCCCGCTGGCTTACCCGGCAAGGCCGTTGACCGGTTACTGGTCTACGCCGCCTTATATGCACAACGGCGCGATTCCAAACCTCTATGAGGTGATGAGCCCGGTAAGCGAGCGTTCCGCAACCTTCTGGACGGGCAGCCAGGAGTTCGATCCCGTTAAGGTAGGTTACCGGACCGAGAAGTTCGACGGCGGTTTCAGATTCGATACAAGGCGCACTTTCCTGCAGGCTGCCGCAAACAGCGTGCGGGAGCTGTTCTCCGGCCATCTTCGATTCGACCGCGATGTTGCCGGAAACTCAAATCTGGGCCACGAGTTCCGCGATGCCCCCAAGGGTACCCCCGGCGTGATCGGGCCCTATCTCAGTCCCCAGGAACGCATGGCAATCATTGAGTACATGAAGGTGATGTCGGATGTAAAGCCTCTGGACGACGGTTCGGAGTACCGGCGTCGAATTGCCTTGCTGAACGATATGGAACAGGAGTATACGGGAGACGTTCAACCTTCCCCTGCAAAATAATGGAAAACTCAGCTAACAGCACAAAAACCATTCTCGTCTGCGGCGCGGTCGGTAATCAGGGGGGAGCAGTCGTGGCCCGCTTGCTCGAAAAAGGATGGAAGGTGCGGGCGTTGACTCGCAAACCCGATAGTCACGCGGCGCAGGCGCTCGCGAAGAAAGGCGTCGAGCTCGCAAAGGGCGATCTGGAAAATCCGGCATCGCTCGATGCCGCCGTGCAAGGCGTCTACGGGGTGTTCAGCGTTCAGGATGGATCGGTCGGCGCGGAACGCGAGATCATGCAGGGCAAGAACATGGCCGATGCCGCGAAGAAGGCCCAGGTTGAGCATTTTGTTTTCAATTCCGTCGCGGGAGCGGACCGGAACACGGGCATCAATATATGGGAGCGCAAGTGGGCGATTGAGAAGTATGTGCGCCAGCTGGGCCTGCCCGCGACGATTCTCCGCCCTGTATCCTTCTTCGAGGATTATTATTTTGACTTCTTCCACCTGCCCATTCTGTTTGGCTGGCTCGGCTCGCCGGTAAAGAAGCACATTCCTTATCAGATGATCGCCACCTGGGACATCGGCGGTTTCGTGCAGCTGGCCTTTGAGCGTCCTCAGGAGTTTATAGGAATGGAGCTTGAGATTGCGGGAAGCGCCCTCACCAACCCTGAGGCCGCCGAAGTCTTCAGCCGCGTCACCAGGAGGAAGGTCAGATTCCTTAACCTGCCGGAGTGGTTCATTTACCTTTGGATGGGCAAAGACATATATAACTTCTTCCACTGGCTCAACACAAGCGGCTACAAGGCCGACGTACCGGAGCTTCGCCGCCGTTACCCGGAGCTCAAGCTGAAGACTCTGGAGCAGTGGTTGTACGGCGAAGGCTGGGACAAACATGCCCGCCGCGTCGTGGTGCACGGGGGGTCGTGGGGTTACAAGGAGTACAAAGGCTAAGCGTGCCGGTTAAGCGGGAATTGAGAAAAAACTGCTATAGGTCAGGTGGGCTGAATTGATAAAAGGTGCGTTTCTCGCTGCGGGTATTGTCGCCACGGGCGGTCTGGCTCTCCATTGCTACACAATGGAGCACTGGATCTATCCCAAACTGAAGGTGGAAGGCTTCCCTGCCACGCCGTTCGGCGACAGCCTTCAGATGAAGAAGTCCTTCCGCATGCTCTGGCACTTCTTTACGGTCAATATTCTGGGAACCGCCATCATGGACTACATCTTCTATTTCACCGACTGGTATTCCGACCCGCAGCGGATTCTGCTGGCCAGAGCCGTCGCGCTGGTGTGGTTTGGACAGATTTTTGTATGTTTTTGCATCAGCCATTTCTCGCCCAGGCAGCTCATCAAGGCGTTTCAGTGGCTGATTCTTCTCGCCATCGGAGGCTTGACATGGCTTGGCACAACCGGATCGTAAGGAGCGAACTATGAGCAGAGCGCGTTTAAGCATTTTCATCTATTCGATCTACCTGGCCAGCGGCGGCCTGGCCATGGCGATCATTCCGAACGTGATCCTCTCGCTGGTGGGCCATCCCACCACGAGCGAGCCCTGGGTCAGGCTCTTCGGCGCGCTGGCTTTCGTACTCGGCGCGAAGGGATTCAACTACTCGCGGCTGGAAATAGAATCCATGTTCCAGTTCGACGTCTACACGCGGTCGTTCTTCGCCAGCTTTCTATTGGTTCTCGTTCTGATCGGCTATGCTCGCCCCATCCTGCTGGTCTGGACCGTGATCGATTACGGAGCCTCGCTCTGGACTGCGCTGGCTATTCGGGCCGACCGGCGCAACCCCGTTCGCACCGCAGCGGCCTGATCTTGCAGGGACGAATTTTCAAACGATAGGAGACATGAGATAAGCATGACAAAGACAACGACGACAGAAACAGCGATGACAGAAACAGTTCCGGCGGTTCATGTTCCCGGGACCGAACTTCCGCCCGTGGTGCTGGACCTGGGCAGAACGAGAAGGAAACTGATCCGCGCCCTGAAGAAGGGCCAGGGCGAACTCATGGAAGAGGTTGCTGCCGCCGTTGAGGCGGTTCGAAACAACCTGGGCGCCGAAGTGGAAGGCAAGGTTCTCACGCCTGTGGTGATCATTTACGAGCGCAGGGTCAGGCGCAGGACCGGGTTCTTTCCGTTTACATTGTGAGGATTTATGACACAGATCAAAACAGAGATTAAGCCCGCGGAACCCGTCGCAGCTCCGGCCCACTCCGCTCTGCCCCCGGTGATTTTGCACGAAAGCATCCGGGTGAAAAACGTCAAGCCAAGAAAGAAGAAGAAGCGCCGTTACAGCGCCGGGCTGGGTACAGTCCAGCATCTTGAGCGTGGTGTTACGCGGTCCCTTGAAACAGTTACCAAAGGGGTCGCGCGCGTCTTCAGCGAATACAGTGAACGCAGCGATAAGTCCGCGCGCAAAAAGCGCGACGGGGCGCTCCGGGATGGAATCGAGAATTGGACCAAAGCACTCAGCAAGGGAATGCGCATAGCGGGCGACGCGCCCTACGACTTTGTCAAACAGGTGAATCGCGGGCCAGGCTCGAAGCAGGTCCGCGATACGGTGAGGCTATTGACGCCGCCTCCGCTGCGCTAGCTACACGCAGACGGGGAGCTCATTCGCCCGGAGGCCTGACATGACGCGCGACGGGTCCCCCGAGCACCTTACCTGGGACGGCCTGATTACAGACGAGGCCGAGGAGATCGAATCCGAGGCGGAGAATGCTCCGCCTCCGCCCAACCCCGAGCTGAACGGTTTTGCTCCCCGTCCGCCGCGCCGGCCCGACACATTCCGTGAAAGCAAGCTGGACCCGCGCCGCCTTGAGCGCATCCGCATGGCGGCCCTGCATGCGCTCGAACGCCGGAGAAGCGGATCGGCCCAGCCGCATGGCGGAGCAGGTTTCGTACCGGGAATCGATCCTTCCACTCTGACATTCAAGCAACCGCCGGGACTCCTTCCGCCCGAGGTTCGCGAGAATCTGCAGGGCAACATCATCCCGCAAATCTCGCCGGCGATGATGCGCCAGCTCAACTGGACCGCGAATATCTTCCAGACGTTCTCCCGGTTGATGATTTACGGTTTCGCCGGGCTGCGCTGGGCCTTTGCTATCCTCTGGGACAAGTTCCACCGCCGCGACACCATTGAACGCAGGGCCGTGCGCCTGCGCGAAACTATCGAGCGAATCGGCGGAAGCGCCGTTAAAGTGGGCCAGCAGATGGCGATGCGAATCGATCTGCTGCCCTACGAATACACGGTCGAATTGACCAAGATGCTCGACCGCATGCCCACTTTCCCCACCAGCTACGCAATCGAGCGGATTGAAGCGGTCATGGGGAAGCCGCTGCTGGAAGTTTTCGCTGCCTTCGATCCCGTCCCCATCGGATCCGCTTCCGTGGCCTGCGTGTTTCAGGCGTTCCTTAAGAACGGCGACCGCGTTGCCGTTAAGGTCCGCAGACCCGGCATCGGGGAAAAATTTGTCGCGGATTGCAATGCCCTCGCGGCCGTGCTTCAGTTCCTCGAATTCTTCACCATCATTCGCCCCGGATTGTCCCGGAATTTCGTATACGAATTCCGGAGCATGCTGATGGAAGAGCTGGATTTCAGGAAGGAAGCGCGCTACACCGAACTGTTCCGCAGCGGCGTGAAGGAGCACATGAAGCATATCAGTGCCCCGCGCATCTACTTCGAGATGTCTTCGCAGGACATTATGGTGTCGGAGTTCGTCACCGGCATCTGGATGCGCGAGCTGATCGCGGCGGTCGAGAGGGATGACACGCGGGCGCTCGAACTGCTCCGGGCCGAAGGAATTTATCCCGAGCTGGTGGCCAAGCGGCTCCTGCGCACCAATCAATTCGGCGTTTTCGAGAACGTTCTTTTTCACGCCGACCCGCACCCCTCCAACGTAGTCATACAGCGCAATAGTGAGCTGGTCTTCATCGATTTCGGCTCATCGGGCGCCTACACAACCAAGGAGCGCAACAACTGGAAGCAGCTTTCGCATTACCACGACCAGGCGGACATTGGCCGCATGGTGCAGTCCGCGCTGGCCATCCTTGAGCCTCTTCCTCCGATCGATATCGACGAATTCTCCAAACGCGTCGAAGGCATCTTCTGGCAGGATCTTTATGCCTTTAAGAGCAAGCACACGGAATGGTGGGAAAGGACATCGGCCAAGATCTGGATCAAGTTCCTGACTCTCGCGCGTGAATATAACATTCCCCTGAACCTCAACACCCTCAAGATGATTCGATCGACGCTGCTGTATGAAACCATCGCGGCGCGCCTGTATCCGGAGGTCGACGCCTATAAAGAACATCGGATTTACAACAATGCAGCGGGTAAGCGCGCTCGCAAGCGCGTGCATAAGCAGGTGCTCAAATTCCTCTTCAAGGGACCGAGCAACGAAAACTATCTCGCCATAGAGCAACTCTCCGACATGGCCAACCGAACGATTTATCTCGCGCAGCGTTGGCTCGATTCGCCGCCTTTTCAGTTCACCAATCTGGTGGATAAGGCATCGATGGCGATCTCCACATTTCTGCGCGGCGTTCTTACCTTCTCGGTAACCACCCTTTCGCTGGGGTTTTGCCTTGTGGCATGGCGCGTGGTCACGAAAGGCTCTTACGCCGGTCAATTCGGCATTTGGCATGCGTGCTTCGATGTGCTCATGTGGACTCCTTACCAGTTCCTGTTGGGCGTCAAACTTTTCCTCGACATCCGCAAGGTCCTGTTCCGCTTCTTCGATAAGGACATCAAGGAAAGGAATTCCTGATCGACGCCGCCCGCTCTTATTTTAGGAGCGCCGCGCGCGTAATCATCGTCTGGGCCAGGTCCCCAGACGCTCCGGCATGGAACGCCGCCAGAAATCCTTTGCGGTCCGTGCTCAGCAGGACCGCGGGACCTTCGTCAGATATTCGGACCGTGGCATTGCGCGGCTGACCGGTAATCATACCCATCTCGCCAAAGTATTCTCCGGGGCCGAGCCGCGCGAGTTCCTCTGAGCCGCCGGCGGCGCGCCGCGTAACCACGGCGCAGCCTTCCGCAATTACATAGAAGCGATCCGCGGCGTCCCCTTCCCGGATAACGGTCGCGCCGGCCTCCAGCCTCTCCGTCGAAAACTCCGGAAAGAGTCGCCCGAGCGCGTCGGCGGAAATCCCCGGCAGAGCATCGCGCAAGCAATTGTGAGCGGTTCGCTTGCGCGCGATCGCCGCCATCTCGCCGGCAATCAGATCGGAATTCTCCACCAGATCGAGAAACCGCTCTCGCGACAATTCCAGCACCTGAACCGACGGGCTCTGAGCCGTGACCGTAGCTGTTCTGGGCACGTCGTGCAGTAGTCCGATCTCGCCGAAATACTCGCCCGGCGCTAGCGTCGCCACAACCTGGCCGTCCTTGCTCACTGTCACGATGCCGCGCTCCACGACATAGAATGCCGTGGCCGTATCGCCCTGCCGGATAATGATCTCGCCCTGCCGAAAAGTCCGGCTCGGCGCGGTTTCCAGAAGCTCGGCGACTGACGGGTGGTCATATCCCGGAAAGGCAGCGGTAATATTCTCCTCGGAGGGAGCGGCCTCGCGAACCATGCCTTCGCGAGGCTTGGTCTTGATGCGGAATCCACTGTCCGGCGCGGGCAACGGGCGAACTTTCAGCTTCAGTCGATAGCTGGCCGGCGCCATCTCCAGGTCGCACTCGTGAAGAATTGTCGCGGCCATGGTCACCGCCATCAACTCTGTCAGACCCATCGCCGTGCACGTCCGATCGCCCATGCCGAAAGGATGAAAGCCGCCTCCTTTGCGATGTTCGTTGCGCGGGCTCATCATGCGCGTGTGATCGAAACGCATGGGATCGGTGAAGTGCCGCTCTGAGAAACTCAACGGAACCTGCGAGAGAACCGTAATGTCCCCGGCATCCACCTTCTTCCCCTGGAAGACGAAGGCGCGATCGGTGTAATAAGGCATGCCCTGCGAAACCGGGCGGAAGCGCAGGGTTTCGTGGTACACCGCGCACATCACTTCCATCCGGCGCACGTCCGATGCATCGCGGATTCCCTCCGTGAACGCGCGGTCCGCTTCCTCCGTGAGAATGCGCTTCAGCTCGCCATCGATCAGAATCTGGTACAGCATGAAACCGATCAACCGCGCCATGTACGCCACGCTGCCCGCGCACCCATACATCGCATAGCACACAACCTGGTCATGCCGCAGCGGCACGCCTTCTTTGTCGCGCAGGCTGAGCAGTGTGTGGATGATCGTCTTTCTGGAACCGGCCGAATTCACGGAACCAGGCTCCCCCGTCTCCTTCGCGGCCTCATCCACCATGTCCGAGATCAGGCCGACGACCTTATTTCGGGCTTTGCGATACCACGGGCTTTTAAGCGCCAGGAACGGCCAGACGCGGCCGCCCACGTTCATGTTGGTTTCGATCGTGGTCATCGCTTCGGCAAAGTGCTGACCCAGCGAGCGCCCGCACATCACCCGGCAATACTGCTCGAAGGCGATGCGGTTGATCGCGGCCATCACCCCACGAACGCTCCCGGCCGGCCACTTACGCACCTCTTCCCTGACTACCTCGATAAAATCCGGTACGAAAGCGGATGCCGCCTCGCGCGAGTAGCCCAGTCCCAACATCCGCCGCAACCGGAGATGCGTTGGGCCTGACTGGCTCATCATGAAATCGTGCGTGCCCAGCTCCATGCCGACGGCGTGAAAGATTTTCTCCCGCGACAGATACCGTTCCGGAAGCCCCTGCTGCATGAAGAGCTTTGCTTCGTCCCCGCCGATGACGGTGTATCTGATCCACAGCGCGCGGAGTCTAAAGACGGGCCCATACTTCCGGTACGCGCGATTCAAAACTCCCGGCGTGTCCCTCAGGAAGTGAAAGGTGCTTCCCAGCAGAGGCCAGCCTTTGACCAAAGGAGGGCTCGGCGCATCCGCCAAAGGCGGCTCCGCCGATTGCGGATTAAAAGGACACTTCGCATCCTGCGGATTCATCGGTTTCGCCAGTCGGCGATCATCGGGCAAGGCTGTGGGGAATCGGAGACGCTTTGGTTTTACTCCCCGGCGTCGCTTCTGTTGCATTCTTTCAATCTGGACTGATGACGGTCAATAGCGTCTTTGTACCGGCGCGCCCTAAACCGAAGCTCTTCGATGAACGCCTCGATCTGCGTTTCCGTGATGAGATCGGGATCGAACGCGATCATCGACAACGGCATTTCTCCCTCGGGAATGCCCGCTTCGAAAGGCATCCTGAGCGACGAGGAGACCTGGCAGCTTGTGCTGTTCATCCGCCACCTGCCGCGGGCTGGCAGCCTTAACGAACCCCGCGCCTGCACCGGCGACCGCAAAACAGCGAGCCGTGGGCCCGGCATTGTCCGGTAGTTTAAAGAACCCACATTTTGTATTACGGAGGGAAGGGCATGGTCGGATTGGAAGAAAGCCGGGGATTTCCCCCCGGCTTTCTTTTTGGTGGGAGAAAAAATCTCAGTCGATGACTTGCTCCAGTCTCAAGTCGCGGCTTGAAGCGCCGACACTGAGCGTGCGCCTGCCCGGAGGGCGTAGCCACTTTCCTTCCTGAGTGGACCAGTACTCGAGTTGGCGTGGAGCCACGTGAATGGTTACGTCCTTCGCGGCACCGGCGGGAATCGCCTCCCGTTCGAAGCCGGCCAACGTTCGCACCGGGAACTGTACGCCGGCCGGAATCTCGCTGGGCGCGCCCAGATAGACCTGCGGAACCTCGTCGGAGTCCATCGCGCCGGTGTTTTTGATGGTTACGTGCACATCGAGTCCGCCGTCGGCAGCCTTGTCTACTTTCAAGCCGGAGTAAGCAAAGCTGGTGTAGCTGAGACCGTGGCCGAATGCGAAGAGCGGATCGATCTTCTGCTTGTCGAACCAGCGGTAGCCCACGTTCACGCCTTCGCTGTAAGTGGTTTCGTGGTCCACGCCCTTCCTGGAGCGCTCAGGATGTTGGGGATCGGTGGCGGCGTAGTCTTCCAGCCGTTTGGCCCAGGTCACAGGCAGGCGGCCGGCAGGACTGGACTTGCCCAGCAGCAGGTTGGCGGTCGACCAGCCACCCTCGTCGCCCGGCCACCACATTTCAATCACTGCCTTCACCTTGTTAACCCAGGGCAGGGCCACAGGCTGGCTGGTGTTAAGCACCACGATGGTGTTGGGATTGACGGCGGCAATCTCTTCCACCAGCTTGTTCTGCTCGCCGGGCAGGCCGAAGACCGGTTCCAGGCGAGTCCAAAGGAAGACCACGGCGATCCTGGCGCTCTTTGCCGCGGCGATGGCCGCTTCGTGGTCGGCCTCGCGCTGCTCCGGGGTATACCAGTTGAGCCGCACCTGCACCGGCGCATTGGAACTGTCAGGGCTGGTGCCGATTTCGATCTCATGCGGTCCGGCGGCCAGCTCCACAGAACGGCGCACATTGTCCAG
>Ga0326727_10003369_pt1 | contig 51286 bp, 43 predicted proteins | sample MB2enrmetagenome_FD_207643 | JGI IMG/M metagenome (GOLD analysis project Ga0326727, IMG submission 207643) | Lab enriched peat soil microbial communities from McLean, Ithaca, NY, United States - MB29MY | ecosystem: Environmental > Terrestrial > Soil > Wetlands > Peat | place: USA: New York...
CGCAAGTCGTGGGCTGGTTGCCGTGGGGCAACCCGGCCTTCAGCGGGGCGGCGCTGGGCATGCTGCTCTTCATCCTGGGCGGCGCGGGCGGCATCGTCAATTCGTCGTACTCGATGGACGTGCTCGTGCACAACACGATGTGGATCGTCGGCCACTTTCACGTGACCGTCGGCGGCCCCGTCGCGCTGAGCTTTATCGGTGCGGCCTACGCCCTCGTACCGACGCTCACCGGGCGCAAGCTCTTCGCGCCCAAACTCGCGGTGGCCCAGACCTGGATGTGGTTCGTGGGCATGTTGTTGATGTCGTTCTCGATGCACTTCGCCGGCATCCTCGGCGCGCCGCGGCGCACCTCGGACGTCACGTATTTCGGCGCGGCGGGCGCGCAGTCGTGGCACGGCGAGATGGTCTTCGCGGCCGTCGGCGGCACGCTGCTCTTCATCAGCATCCTGATGTTCGTGGTCGTCGCGGTGGGCACGCGCCTGCGCAACGAGATTCCCGACGAAGCGCCGACGTTCGAATTCGCCGAGGCCGAAGCCGAAGCGTTGCCGACGCCGCCGGCCTTCGAACACATCGGCCGTTGGGCCGTCCTGGCGGTCGTGCTCGCGGCGGCGGCATACGCCGGGCCGATTCACGACCAACTCACGCAGACCCACTACCTCGCGCCGGGGATGAGGACGTGGTAGGTCTGATCTTCGCAGCGGCGACCGCATTCGTCCCGGTGCTCGCACCGGGCGATGCGGTGCCCGCGACGCGGCTGGTCGATCAACGCGGCCGGCCGTTCGCCTTTCCGGATTTGCGCGGCCGGACGCTCGTCGTCGGCTTCGGCTACACGCGTTGCCGCGACGGCGACGCGTGTCCGCTCGTTGCCGCGAAATTAGCCAAAGTGCAGGCGCTGGTGCGTCGCGACCCGATCGACATCGTCGAGGTGACGGTCGATCCGGCCGGCGACACTCCGGCGGCGCTCGCAATGTACGCTTCGATGTTCGGCGTCGACCCGGCGCGCTGGCACTTGGCGACCGGCGATCCGGCGGCGGTGCGCGAACTCGACGAGCGCTTCGGCGTCACCATTCTGCCCGCGCGCGCCGACGGTCAGATCCCGCACTCGGAAGAAGCGGTGATCGTCGATGCGGACGGCCGCATCGCCGACCGTTTAGCCGGCGACGACTGGGCTCCGGGAGATTTGGTGACCCGCGCGCGCGCCGTCGCGGGCCGGCCGACGAGCCCGTTCGATCGCCTGCGGGTCGCGCTGACCCGCGGCATCGAAGCGGCCTGCGGCGGCGGCAAGAGCGGCGTCACGCTCGGCGCCGGCATTCTCATTTTTCTCGGACTGCTCGCCGCGTTCGGGACGGTCGTCTGGCGCGCGCTCGCGCCTGCGGAAACGAAACCGGCCGCGCAGCCGAAGTAGCCTTCGCTCAGGCGCCTGCGGCGGAGTGGAACGGCTTCGCCGTGCCGACGAAATCGGCGGCCGACTCGGGCGGAACGAGCCGCGCGGCGGTCGCGTATTCGAAGAGCGCTTCGACCGCGGCGAGGCCCTCGTCGCCCACGTCTCGGGTGAAGCCGTTGACGTAGAGCGCGATGTGCTTGCGCATCACCTCTTCGTCCATTTCGAAAGCGTGCTCGCGCACGTAGGGTGCGACGGCGGCGCCGTTCGCGTAGGCGAAGGCGAGGCTGGCGCGGATCGTCGCGTCGATGCGCAGGGCCGCGGTCTCGTCGAGGTCGCGGCGCACCAGGATCGCGCCGAGCGGAATCGGCCTGCCCGTCTCGTCTTCCCACCATTGGCCCAGGTCGACCACCTGCGTCAAACCGCTGCTTTGGTAGGTGAAGCGCGACTCGTGGATGATCAACCCCGCGTCGACCTCGCCGCGCGCCACCGCATCGACGATCGCGTCGAAGCGCATCACCACCGCGTCGATGGGCCGTTGGTGCGCGAGCCGCAGCAGCAAATAGGCCGTCGTCAACTCGCCGGGAATCGCGATGCGCGCGTGCGCTTTCAACGATGAAAGCGCAGGCGCGGCGCCGTCGGGTCCGGGCTTGGCGATCAGCAGCGGGCCGCAGCCGCGGCCGAGCGCACCGCCCGCGCGCAGGATGCGATAGCGCTCGGTGAGATAGGGAATCGCGCCGTACGACACCTTGGTCAGCGCGTGTTCGCCGCGGCGGGCCGCGGCGTTGAGCGCTTCCACGTCGTCGAGCACCACGTCGACCGGCGGCGCGCCTTCGAGCAGCCCGTTGGTCCAGGCGGCGAAGACGAACGTGTCGTTGGGGCAGGGCGAGTAGGCGAGCGAGAGCGGAGCGGTCATCGCAGCGAACAACGCCCGCGCGGCATCACCGGGTTGCGCGCAGCCGCGTCACGACGGCGTCGAGCGCGGTGATGGCCGCGCGCGAGCCGGCCTTGAAATCCCACTGCGCGTCCGCGCGCGCGCCCACGTAGTTGGAGATGCCGCGCACTTGCAGCGCCGGGACGCCCGCGCGTTCGGCCGCGCGGAAGACGGCGAAGCCTTCCATCGACTCGACCTCCGCGGCGTAGGCAGCCCGCCATCGGGCTGCCGTGGCGTCGGTGGTGGTCACCTCGGCGACGGTCACGCCGCGCACGCTTCGATACGGCAAGCCGGCGCAACGCGCCGCGAGCGCCGCGTCGGCCCGGGCTTCGTCGACGAGCGCGGCGCCGTCGGGCAGGGTCAACGCGCCGCCCCCTTCGAGCCCGAGACCGGCGAGCCGCTCCGCTACCACCAGCACCGCCTCGCCGACCGCCGCGCCGCCGCGAAACGCGCCCGCGATGCCGGCGTTGATCACCGCGGCGTAGCGGCCGGAGGCCAAGGCGCGCGCGGTGCCGGTCGCGGCCTCGACCGGCCCGACGCCGCAAGCGAGGACTTCGACGCCCTCGCGCGGCGCGAAGCCGCGCAACTCGGCGGCGAGCGCGCAGACCACTAAGATCACCTTACGTCGACCTGCGCGCGAGCAACGTCGACACGACGAACAACGGCCCGAGCAGCAGCGACTCCCGGTTCGCGAGGAACGCCGGACGGTTGTCCTCGCGCGCGTGGCCGACCAATTGCACGAGCCAGCCGAACGCGAGCAACGCGGCGGCGAAGGGCCAGAGCAAATACCAGCCGAGCACGTACGCCACCACCAGGGTCGCGATTGCGGGAACGGCCGCGCCGCCGACGAGCCGCACGTAATAGATGCCGACCAGCACGATCGCCGCTTGCGCCAGATCGAACGGACCGTCGTGGACTTGACGCAGTAACGCGCAGAGCGCGATCGCCTCGGCGGGAATGCCGATTTCGTGCGCGCGCAGATTGCGCGGGTCTTGGTGTGCGGCCGCGTAGCGCAACAGCGCCGGCGCGCTGAGCGGGTCGTTCACGTGCCGCGCTTTCCGCTCACGGAACGCCGATGAACTTGTGCGTTTGCAGGGAGAGCCGCAAGCGCCGCGGGTCGGCTTTGGCGGCTTCGAGCGCGAGCGCGACGTTGGCCGGCTTGTTGCCTTCGGGCTGCAGAAAGAATGCGACCTCGCGCTGCGGAAAGTGCGCGAGCCATTCGAGCGGCACGCGCCCGTCGACGATCAACTTCACCTCGTTCGCGCGTTCGGCCATCGCGGGATGCAGCCGCTCCTTGGGCGAGACCGTCAACCACGTGCGTTCCGGGAGAGACACCGCGAGGCTGCCGTTCGACTCGATGTGGACGCGGCGGCCGTCGGCCTGCAGCGCGGCCACGAGCGCCGAACTCTCGGCTTGCGCCAGCGGTTCGCCGCCGGTGAGCACCACCATCGGGCAGTCGCCGCCCGCCGCGCGCACGCGCGCGACGACCTCGTCGACGCTCGCGAAAAATTTCAGCGCGTAGTCGGTGTCGCAGAAGCGGCAGTTGAGGTTGCAGCCGGCGAGCCGCACGAACACGGCGGGAGTCCCGGTCCACGTGCCTTCGCCTTGCACGGAGTAGAAGATCTCCGCGAGCGCGAGCACCTCAGCGCGTCTCCGGGTCGCCCGCGCGGACGACCGCGCAGGCGGTCTGCGTCTCCCAGACCACCACCTCGGCCAAGCCCGCGAGCTTGCCGCTGAGTTCGTGCCAGATCCACTGCGCGATGTGCTCGGCGGTCGGATTGGGCAGCAGGTCGTTGAGCGACGAGTGGTCGAGGCGTTCGATTACCGCGGGCTTGACCACGGCCGAGATCTCGTCGAAGTCGAGGATCATGCCTCGCGCCGGCCCTTCGCTTTGCAGCGGGCCTTCGACCGCGACGTCGAGCCGGTAGGAATGCCCGTGGAGGCGGCTGCACTTGCCCGGATGGTGCGGCAAGACGTGGGCCGCCTCGAACCGGAACTGCTTGCGAATCTGCACGAGCCGCTTGGGTTCGCGCCCGCGTCGCGCGGCTCATTCGCGGGCGAACGAGGCGCGCAGGTCGGCCAAATAACGCCGCAGCGTGCGCTCCGGCGGCGGTGCGAAAAATCTGGCCAAGGCCCGCATCGGCACGCTCGTCACCCGGCCCCGCTCGGTGATGCGCACCCGCGTTCCGGCGGGAGCGGGCGCGAGTTCGAACGTCCACGTGCCCGAAAACGGCAGCCGGTCGGAGTCGATCGCGGGCTCCACCGCGTCTGGCCGGGACTGCGCGGCGAAGCGGAAGGGCAGGCTGCCGTTGTCGCTTTGCTCGACCCAGCGGCCCTCGTCCACGATCCGCACGCCGCGCACGTCGCTGCGCCAACGCGGATATGCCGCCGGGTCGACGATGCGCGCGTAGACGCGTTCGGGCGCGGCCGGAATCTCGGTTTCGCCCGAGGCGACGTGTCCGGCCGGCAAGGTCGCGCCCCACGCGCAGAGCCCCGCGAAGGCGAGCGCTCCGGCGGAAGCGAGCGCGCCCGCCACGGCGGCGAGGCGGCGGATCATGCGCTGGGGACCGGCTCGGCGTTGCCGTTCAGCGACGCCGCCGTCGTCGCCAGCCGTTCGAGACCGGCGATCGCGGCGTCGCGCGATGCGCCCAGCGCCGCGACCAGCCGCAAGAGCGCGTTCCGTTCGAGCACCGACGATTCCGAAACCGCTTCGACGCCCTTTGGGCTCAGCAGAAAGGCTTGTCCGCGCCCGCTCTCGGCCTTGGCGCGCACGACGTAGCCGCAGTCGACGAGCCAGGCCATCGCTTCGGAAAGCGTCGACTTGGCGAGGCCGAGATGGCGTCCGAGTTCGGCTTGCTCGACCGGCCGCCCCGGGTCGAGGTGCGCGAGCAGCGAGGCGTCGCGCGGCGAGAGGCCGTGCGGCGTCGTGCGCGCGTTCTGGTGCTGTTTGTGGCAGGCGAGATAGATCTTGGGATAGGCCAGTTGAATGCGCAGGACCGCTTCGTCATCGCTCATGCTACCAAAGTAGCCGCCGAGCGTTCGTTCGTCAAAACGAACCGCGGCGGGGGAGCGCGCGGCGTTCGCCAAAGAGCCCATAGTGGATTCCATCGGTACCTCGGTGCAGTGGGCGAAGATTCTCGATCAGAGCCGCTGCATCGGTTGCCATGCCTGCACGACGGCCTGCAAGTCGGAGAACGACGTCCCGCTTTCGGTGACGCGCACCTACGTCAAGTCGGCCGACGTCGGGACGTTCCCCAGCGCGCGTCGCGCGATGCAGGTGACCCGCTGCAATCAGTGCTCGAATGCGCCCTGCGCTACGGCCTGTCCGACCAGTGCGATGTACGTCCGCGCGGACGGCATCGTCGACTTCGATAAGTCGATCTGCATCGGTTGCAAGGCCTGCATCGCCGCCTGCCCCTACGACGCGATCTTCATCAACCCCGACGATCACTCGGCGGAGAAGTGCAACTTCTGCGCGCACCGCATCGACGTGGGCCTCGAACCGGCCTGCGTCACCGTGTGCCCGGTCGAAGCGATTCTCGTCGGCGACCTCAACGATCCGGAATCGAAGGTCGCGCAGATGGTCAATCGCGACGTCGTGGCCGTGCGCAGACCGGAGAAGGGCACCAACCCCAAAGTCTTTTACAAGGGCGCGCACCAAGCCACGCTCGATCCGCTCGCGGCCGCGCGTCCCGAAGGCGGCATCTACGCCTGGGCCGAGCAGCCCCACGGCGAGGGCGAGATCGGCGCGGGACACCCGCATTCGACCAACTCTTCGGCCGCGGTGCTGCTGTCGTACGACGTGTCGCACAAAGCGCCGTGGGGCTGGCGCGTCAGCGCGTACACCTGGACGAAGAGCATCGCCTCGGGCACCTATTTGGTCGCGGCGGGACTGTGCATGACCGGCGTGACGCCGTGGTCGAGTTCGCTCTTCCGTTGGGTGGCGCCGCTGGTGTCGGGCGCGGCGCTCGCGGCTACGGGCGTGCTGCTGATTGCGGATCTCAAGCATCCCGAACGCTTTTACATGATCTTCACGCGGCCGCAGTGGAAGAGTTGGCTCGTCCGCGGCGCGTTCATCATCGCGGCGTATAGCGCGGTCTTGGCCGCGCACGTCTTGGCGACGCTCGCCGGCGCGAAGAAGTGTCAGCGCTTTCTCGCGGTCGCGGGCGTTCCGCTCGCGGTGGCCACCGCGGCCTACACCGGCTATCTCTTCGCCCAGGCCAAGGCGCGCGATCTCTGGCAGAATCCGCTGCTGCCCGTGCACCTCGGCGTGCAGGCCAAACTGGCCGGCGCCGCCGTATTGCTGGCCTTCGTCGACCGCCGCGAGAAGGCGGCGACCAAGACGCTGCGCCTGACGATCGCGGGAACCGCGGCGGCGCACCTCGGGTTCGTTGCGGTCGAAGCGACCTTGCCGCACGTCACCGCCCACGCCAAACTGGCCGCCCGCAATCTGACCCGCGGCCCGCAGCGCGTGCGCTTTTGGACCGGCGCGGCGCTCGTCGGGCTGGCGACGTTCGCGCCGAAAATCGGCAAGTGGGCGATCCCGCTCGCGCTCGCCGGACTCGCCGCCTACGAAGACGCCTACGTGCAAGCCGGCCAATCGGTGCCGCTGGCATGAACAACGGCAAGGTGCATCACGACGTCGAGGCGCTCGAAGGCCGGGTCAGCGCCGCGCGGCGCGAGACCGAGGCGCGCGGCGAGACGTTTTATCCCGGCGCGAGCCGCATCCACCTCGCCGCCTTTCCCCCGAAAGAACGCTGGGACGATTGGATCGAACTCGATTCGCGCGCCTGGCCGAAGCGCGAAGAGAAGCGCTACATGCTCGTGCCGACGACCTGCTTCAATTGCGAGTCGGCCTGCGGGCTCTTGGCTTACGTCGACAAGTCGACGCTGCAGGTGCGCAAGTTCGAGGGCAATCCCGAGCATCCGGGATCGCGCGGGCGCAACTGCGCCAAGGGTCCGGCGACGCACAACCAGATCACCGATCCCGACCGCATCCTCCACCCGCTCAAACGCGCGGGCCCGCGCGGTGCGGGCCGCTGGACGCGCGTGTCGTGGGACGAAGCGCTCGACGACATCGCCGGCCGCATCCGCGCCGCGATCGTCGAAGACCGGCGCAACGAGGTGATGTACCACGTCGGACGTCCGGGCGAGGACGGCTTCACCGAACGCGTACTCGCGGCGTGGGGCGTCGACGGCCACAACTCGCACACCAACATCTGCTCCTCGAGCGGGCGCGCGGGCTACGCGTTTTGGATGGGGCTCGACCGGCCCAGCGCGGATCACGCCAACGCCGACGTGATCTTGCTGGTCAGCGCGCACTTGGAGTCCGGCCACTATTTCAACCCGCACGCGCAGCGGATCGTCGAAGGCAAGAAGGCCGGCGCGAAGCTGATCGTGCTCGACGTGCGCCTCTCCAACACGGCGACGCACGCCGACCACTGGTTGCCGACCTATCCCGGCAGCGAGGCCGCGCTGCTCTTGGCCGTGGCCAACCACCTGATTCAGACCGGCCGCTACGATCGCGAGTTCGTGCGCCGCTGGTGGAATTGGGAAGAGACGCTTGCCGCGCTGCGTCCGGACCTTTCGAGTACCTTCGAAGTCTTCGAAGAGCACCTGCTGCGCGAACAGTATAAGGACTTTACCTTCGCGTTCGCCGAGCGCGAGTCGGGCGTGCCCGCCGCGCAGATTCGCGAAGTGGCCGAGATCGTGGCGGGCGCCGGCTCGCGCTTCTCGTCGCACACCTGGCGCTCGGCGACCGCCGGCAACCTCGGCGGCTGGCAAGTGGCCCGCGCGCTCTTTCTGCTCAACGCGCTGCTCGGTGCGGTCGCCTGCGAAGGCGGCGTCTACCCCAACGCCTGGAACAAGTTCGTTCCCAAGCCGATCTACTCGCCGCCGCACCCGCCGAAGTGGAACGCGCTGACCTGGCCGGAAGAGTTTCCGCTGACGATGCACGAGCTGTCGTACCTGCTGCCGCATCTGCTGGCCGAAGGCCGGGGCAAGGTCGACGTCTATTTTTCGCGCGTCTACAATCCGGTCTGGACCAACCCCAACGGCTTCGCCTGGATCGAGGCGCTGACCGACGCGAACAAGATCGGCCTGCACGCGGCGCTGACGCCGACCTGGAGCGAGACGGCGTTCTTCGCCGACTACGTGCTGCCCATGGGCCTCGGCTCCGAGCGCCACGACATCCACTCGTACGAAACGCACGACGCGCAGTGGGTCGGCTTCCGTCAACCCGTGCTGCGCGCGGCGCGCGAACGCATGGGCGAGACGATCGACGACACGCGCCGGGTCAATCCGGGCGAGGTGTGGGAAGAAAACGAGTTCTGGATCGAGCTTTCCTGGCGCATCGATCCCGACGGCTCGCTCGGCATCCGCAAGTATTTCGAGTCGCAGACCGATCCCGGCACCAAGCTCGGCGTCGACGAGTATTACGCCTACATCTTCGAGCACTCGCTGCCGGGTTTGCCGCAGCGCGCCGCCGCCGAAGGCCTGACGCCGCTCGCCTACATGCGTCGCTACGGCGCGTACGAAATCGCGCGCAACATCGGGCGGCTGCACGAGGAGCCCGTGCCCGAAGGCGAACTCGAGGACGCGCGCGTCGAAGGTCACGGCCGCGTCTACACGCGTTCGGCCAAACCACCCAACCCCAACGTGGTGCCCGTTCCGACGCCGGCGGCCGATGCCGAGGGACGGCGTGCGGTCGGCGTGGAGATCGACGGCGTGGTGCGTCGCGGTTTCCCGACGCCGAGCGGCAAACTCGAATTCTATTCGTCGACGCTGGCCGCGTGGGGCTGGGCGGAAGAAGCCCTGCCCGGCTACATGAAGAGCCACATCCATCCCGATAACCTGGCGCCGGGACAGATGGCGCTGGTGCCGACGTTCCGGTTGCCGACGCAGATCCACACGCGCTCGGCCAACGCGAAGTGGCTGAACGAACTCGCCCACACCAACCCGCTCTGGATCGCGCCCGGTGACGCCGGCCGCATCGGCGTGCGCACCGGCGACCTCGTGCGCGTCACCACCGAAACGGGCTACTTCGTGGTAAAGGCCTGGGTGACCGAAGGCATCCGCCCCGGCGTCGTCGCCTGCAGCCACCACATGGGCCGCTGGAAACTGCACGACGAGGGCGCAAAGCAAACGGCGGCGAGCGTCAAACTCGGCGTCGCCGCGGACGCGTGGTCGTTGAAGCGCACCGGCCGCGCGGGGCCGTACGCCTCGAACGATCCCGACACGCAGCGCATCTGGTGGTCGGACGTGGGCGTGCATCAGAACCTCACCTTCCCCGTGCATCCCGATCCGGTGTCGGGCATGCACTGCTGGCACCAAGCCGTGTGGGTGACCAAGGCGGCGCCGGGCGACGCCTACGGCGACATCGCGGCCGACACCGCGAAGGCGCACGCCGTGTACCGCGATTGGATGTCGCGCACGCGCGGCGCGCGCGCGAACTCGCCCGACGGCACGCGCCGGCCGTACTGGATGCTGCGCCCGCTCAAGCCGCCGCCGGACGCATATCGTCTGCCGCCCGCGCCGCTCGTCGAACCGGCAACCGCAACGTAGCGATGGAATTGCTGCGAGCGCTCGGCGCGCTCGCCGAAGATGCGGGTCCCGAACGGCAGCGCATCGCCGACGCGCTCGAGCTCGGCACGCTCGACGCGGCCGAACACACCGAGTTGTTCGCCTTCGCGCTCTATCCGTACGCGTCGGTGTATCTCGGTCCGGAGGGGATGCTGGGCGGCGAAGCGCGCGACCGCATCGCGGGCTTTTGGCGCGCGCTCGGGCTCGTGCCGCCGGAAGAACCCGACCATCTGGCGACGATGCTCGGCCTCTACGCGCAACTCGCCGAACGCGCCGCGAACGAAGACGACGCGCGTCGCCGGGCCGCGCTCGACAACGCGCGCGCGGCGTTCTTTTGGGAGCACTTGGCCAGTTGGCTGCCGGTCTATCTCGGGAAAGCGCGTACGCTGGCGCACGGCGCGTACCTGCGCTGGGCCGAGTTGCTCGCGGGCGCACTCGAGGCCGAAGCGGCGACGCTCGCCGCGCCGCAGGTCCTTTCCGCCCATCTCCGCGCCGCGCCCGCGCTCGATACGGCGGGTGACGACGACGCGCTCGTTCCGCCGTTGCTGGCGCCCGTGCGCGCGGGCTTCATTCTGGTTCGCGCCGACCTGCGCCGGATCGCGGACGCGCTTTGCGTCGCGTTGCGCCAAGGCGAACGCCGCTACGCGCTCGACGCCTTGCTGGCCCAAGATCGTCGCGCCGTCTTCGAGCAGCTTCGCGCGATCGCCGCCGAAGGCGCCGAGGCGCACGCGGCGCTGCCGCGCGTGTGGGGCGAGCCCGCGCGCTTTTGGGAAGCGCGCGCCCGGGCGGCTGCGAAATTCCTGGGAGAGCGCGAAGCCGCCGACGACGCGCTCGTGTAATCGCTCCGTTTTGCGGGCAAGAGGAGCGCATGGTACGAGAAGCCTTGCTCGCTCTGCTGCCGCTCTTTCATGCGGGCCCGGCGCCCGCGCCGTCGTCGCTCGACGGCGATTGGACCGGACTCATCAACGGGGGCGGTTCGGCCTATTACGTCGGCGTCACCGTTATCGCGGGCGGTAGCGCGATCGTGCACTACTCCGCGCCGTACAACTGCGACGGGACGTGGCACGAACTCTCGAGTTCGGGCAACACGTACACGTATCGCGAGACGATCGTCCATCAGGACCCGCTGTCGCAAAAATGCGCCGACGGAAACACGATCGTCGTCAGCCTCGGACCGGCGAACGACTCCGCGCGGTACGATGCGGCCACGTATTCGTCGACCCCGCGCGGCGGCGCCGGTTCGAATGCCGCGACCGGTCCGCTGCAGAGCGCGACCGCCTCCGATCCGCCGGGCTGGAACGCGCCGCCGTAGCGCCTGCGCGCTCGGGCGCCGCTAGCGACGAGGTCCGCGCGTCGTCGCCGTCACGTATCGAGCAGGGTTTCCCAGCGGGCGTAGGCCGCTTCGAGGGCCTGCTCCACCTCGGCGAGTTCGCGTTTGAGGACGGCGACGTGGGCGGCGTCGTCGTAGATCCCCGGATCGGCGAAGACGAGTTCGATGCGCGCGCGTTCGGCGTCGAGGCGGGCGACCTCGCGTTCGGCGTTGGCCAGGTCGCGGGCGGCGCGCTCTTTGGCTTTGCGCTCCTCGCGTTCGGCGTTCGAGCCGCTCGCGGGTTTGTTCGCGGGTGGTTTCGGCGGCGGCTCGGCGGCCTCGGCGCCGGGACGTTGCGCGCGTTCGAAGACCTCGTAGCCGCCGTCGAGCAGCGTGGCGGTTCCGTCGCGCAACCAGAGCACCTTGTCGGCCAAACGTTGCAACAGATAGCGGTCGTGCGAGACGACGATCAGCGCGCCGCCGTACCCCGCGAGCACGTTCTCGAGCGCTTCGCGGCTGGGGATGTCGAGATCGTTGGTCGGCTCGTCGAGAAAGAGCAGGTCGGCGGCGCGGGCCATCAGGCGCGCGAGCATGATCCGCCTTCGCTCGCCGCCCGAAAACGCTTCGACGGGTTTATCGCCCGCATCGCCGCCGAGCCCGAGCCGTCCGAGCAGCGAGCGCGCTTCTTCGTTGGTGATCGTGGCGCCGTCGAGGACGCAATCGACCGCGGTCGCTCCGGCGGGCAAATCGTCGGCGGCGTCTTGCGCGAAGTACGCGCTGCGCACGCCCTGCGCGATCTTCACGCTGCCCGCATCGGGCACGCCGCGGTCCGCCAGAATGTCGAGCAGCGTCGACTTGCCCGCGCCGTTGGGACCGACGATCGCCAGCCGCTGCCCGCGGGTCACCTCGAAGGTCAGTCCGCTGAAGAGCGGCTTGTCGTAGGCCTTCGTCAGGTTGGTCGCGCCGAGCGCGAGGCCGCTCGTCGCGCGCCGCGCGGCTTCGAGCTTCACCGAGATCGATTGCTGCGCCGTCTTCGGCGCCTCGACGCGGTCGAGCTTGGCCAGTTGTTTCTCGCGGCTGCGCACCTGCGCGTAGTTGTGCGAGCCGTGCGTGCGCAGTTCCGCGACCACCGCCTTGCGGCGCTTCTCTTCGGTGAGGAAGTTGTCGTACTCGCGCCGGGCCAGTTCGGCGCGCAGCGCCTTCTCCTCGACGTAGGCCGAGTACGCTCGGCCGCGCGGGACTTCGTAGCGTTCGAGCGCGCCGCCGTCGAGTTCCCAGATCTCGTTGGCGATGCGGTCGAGAAAGTAGCGGTCGTGCGAGACGACGAGCGTCGCGCGCGGGTCGTCGATCAGAAAGTCTTCGAGCCAGCGCACCGTTTCGAGGTCGAGATGGTTGGTCGGCTCGTCGAGGATCAGGTAATCCGGTTCTTCGAGCAACATGCGCGCGAGCGCAACGCGCGTGCGCTGGCCGCCGGAGAACTCGTCGGCGGGGCGTTCGAGGTCGGCCTCGTCGAAGCCGAAGGCGGCCAGCATCGAGCGCATCTTGCGTTCGAGGCCCACGCCGCCGTGGCGGTCGAAGGCGTCGCGGGCCGCGCCGTAATCGCGCAGCGCGCGTTCTTGGCGCGCCTCGTCGCCCGACTCCGCCGCCGCGCTCAACTCGTGTTCGAGTTCGCGCACGCGCGCCTCTTCGGCGTGGATGCGTTCGAAGGCGCTGGACAAGATCGAGCGCAGCGTCGCCTTTTGGTTGCCGCTGGCGGCTTGGCTCAGGTAGCCGAGGCGCGACTCCCGAGCGCGCGCGAGCGTGCCGGCGTCGGGGGCTTCGACGCCGGCGAGGATGCGCACGAGCGACGATTTGCCCGCGCCGTTGGGCCCGACGAGCCCCACTTTCGAGCCGTCGCGCAAGACGCCCGACACCTCCGCGAAGATGCGCCGCGCGCCGTACGACCGCTCGAGCCCGTCAAAGCGGAGCCATTCGGCTATAGCGTGCCGCCGGGGGCCATCGCTTCGAGGCGCTTCTTGAGGTCGACCAAAAACGCGCTGGCGATCGCTCCGTCGACCACGCGGTGGTCGAGCGACAGGCAGACGTTCATCATCGAGCGGATCGCGATCGCGTCGTCCTTGGTGACGATCGGCCGCTTGACGACGGCTTCCATCGTGACGATGCCGGCTTGGCCGCCGTTGAGGATCGGCGCCGAAAGCACCGAGCCGTTCGCGCCGGTGTTGTTGACCGTGAACGTGCCGCCGCTCAAGTCGTCGGCGCCGAGCTTGCCCGCGCGAGCGCGTTCGATCAGTTTGCCCGCCGCGACGGCGAGGCCCGAGATCGAGTATTGACCCGCGTCGCGAATCACCGGCACGATCAGATTCGAGTCGAGCGCGACGGCCAGACCGACGTTGATCTCGCGGTGCACGAGGATGCCCTCGTCGGTGAAGCGCGCGTTCATGAGCGGATAGGCCTTGAGCGACTGCACCGCGGCGTGAACGAAGAAGGGCAGCAGCGTCAGCGGATAGCCGTGGTCGCGCTGAAAGCGTTCCTTCTCGGCGTTGCGCCACTTCCACAAACCGCTGACGTCGACTTCGACCATCGTCCAGGCGTGCGGCGCGGTGTGCTTCGAATCGACCATGCGCTGCGCGATGATCTTGCGCGCCTGGCTGAGCGGGATCGTTTCGCCGGGAACGGGCGCGCCGTAGCTCGGCTTGGGTGCGCTCGCGGTGGCGGGCTTTGCCGCGTCGGGCGTGGGAGCGGGGAGCGGCGCTTCGAGAATCGAGGTGGCCGTCGCGGCCGAGGGACCCTGACTCGCCGAGGCGAGCACGTCGTTGGCGGTGATGCGGCCGTTTTGGCCCGTGCCGCGTACGGCGACGAGGTCGACGCGGTGTTCGCGCGCCAGCCGGCGCACGGCCGGCGAAACGCGGCGCAGAATCTCTGGCGCGTTGACGACGCCGTTGCCGCCGCGCGGGGCGGCGCCGTTGGCGTGGCCGTTCGAGGCCGCGGACGCGCTTGCGGGAACCGGTGCGGGCGTTGCCGCGAGGGGAGCGGCGAGCGCTTCGCTCGGACTGGTCGTCGGTTCCGGCGCGGGCGCGCCGCCGACTTCTTCGATCACCGCGATGGGCGCGCCGGTCGGCACGGTTTGGCCTTCCTGCGCGATGATCTGGGTCAGCACGCCGCTGACCGGCGAGGGAACTTCGGCGTTGACCTTATCGGTCGTGACCTCGACGAACGACTCGTACTTCTCGATCGAGTCGCCGACTTTCTTGAGCCACTGCGCGACGGTGCCTTCGGTGACCGTCTCGCCCAACTGGGGCATCGTGATCGTGGTCGACATCAGAACGCGACCAGGTCGCGCATCGCCTCGGCCATCCGCGACGTGGGAATCATGAACTCTTCCTCGAGCGTGAGCGCGTAGCCCATCGCCGGAACGTCGGGTCCGCACAGCCGCCGGATCGGCGCGTCGAGATCGAAGAAGGCATCTTCGACGACCATCGCGCTGACCTCGGCGCCGATGCCGCCGAACTTGTTGTCTTCGTGGACGATGAGCAGCTTGCGCGTCTTGCGCACGCTCTCGAGGATCGTGGTGCGATCCATCGGACGAATCGAGCGCAGGTCGATCACTTCGACCGAGAGCCCTTCGCTTTCGAGTTGACGCGCGGCGTCGAGCGCCTGATGCACGTAGAGTCCGTAGGAGACCACGGTCAACTGCGTGCCGGCTTTCTTGACGTCGGCCTTGCCGATGGGAATCGTGTAGTGACCGGTCGGCACCTCGCCCTTCACGGAGCGATACGTCTTCTTGTGTTCGAGGAAGAGCACGGGATCGGGATCCTCGATCGCCGCGTTGAGCAGGCCCTTGATGTCGGCCGGAAACGACGGCGCGACGATCTTCAGTCCGGGCACGTGGTAGAAGAGCGCTTCGATCGACACCGAGTGCGAGAGCGCGCCGCGGATGCCGCCGCCGTAGGGCGTGCGGATCACCAGCGGACAGGTGTAGTCGCCGTTGGAGCGATAGCGCGTCTTGGCCGCCTCGCCGACGATCTGGTTGAACGCGGGATAGATGAAGTCGGCGAACTGGATCTCGGCGATCGGGCGCAGCCCTTCCATGGCCATGCCGATCGCGATGCCCACGATCGAGGCTTCGGCCAGCGGCGTGTCGATCACGCGCTCGGCGCCGAACTCTTCGATGAAGCCCTTGGTGATCAGGAAGACGTTGCCGCGCGCGCCGACGTCCTCGCCCATCACCAGCGTGCGCGGATCGTTCTTGAGCGCTTCGTACAACGTTTGGCGCACCGCCTCGACGTTGTTGAGCGTGGTCGTTTCCGTCGACGCTACAGCCATGGTTCGTGGGTCCCTTCGTAGACGTTCGTGTACAGTTCGTGCGGCTCCGGATAGGGCAGCGCTTCGGCGCGGTCGGTCACCTCGTTGACCTCGCGCAGCACGTCCTTCTTCATCGCGTCGATGTCGGCGACGGTCATGATGCCGTGCTCGACGAGCGTCTTCTCGAAGCGCGGCACCGGATCGAGGTGGCGGTGCCGCTCGATCTCCTCGCGGGTACGGTAGGTGCGGTCGTCGTCGTCGGTCGTGTGCGAGAGGAAGCGATAACACTTGGCCTCGACGAGCGTCGGGCCGCCGCCCGAGCGCGCGCGCCCGAAGGCGGCGCTGATCACGTCGTAGACTGCGATCGGGTCGGATCCGTCGACGATCACGCCGGGCAGTCCGTAGCCGTCGGCCTTTTGCACGATGTCGCGGATCGCCATCTGATGCTCGCGCGGCGTCGAGATGGCCCACTCGTTGTTCTCGCAGAGGAAGACGACCGGCAGCTTGTGGATGGCGGCGAAGTTGACCGCTTCGTGCCACTCGCCTTCGCTGGTCGCCCCGTCGCCGAAGGTGCAGAGCACGGCGCGGTCGTGTTCCTTGCGCAGCTTGAAGGCGTAGGCCACGCCCACCGCGTGGGTGCACTGCGCCGCGATGATCGAGCTGACCGAGAGCATCCCGAGCTTCTTGTTGGTGTAGTGGTTGGGGAACTGGCGGCCGCCCGAGATGTCGGCGCCGCGCGCGAACATCGAGAGCAGCGCGTCGAGCGGCTCCATGCCGATGCCCACGCAGAGGCCGATGTCGCGGTAGTAGGGCGCCAGCACGTCGCGCCCGCGCTCGAAGGCCATGGCCGCCCCCGCGTGGATGCCTTCGTGGCCCTCGCTGCCCGTGGCGAAGGGGATCTTGCCCTGCCGGTTGAGCTGAAAGCCCCGGTTGTCGAGGGTGCGCTGCATGATCATGTTCCGCAGCATGGCGCGCAACTGTTCGTCGCTGAGCCCGTGCCGCTCAAGTACCGGCGACTCGATCGCTTTGGCCATCCGACCCTCCATCAAGGCAAACCCGATGATCTTGGAATTCGCCTCCCCTTTCCCTTCGGCTTCCCGAAAAGGGTGACCGCTCGGGGAACGGCCCGGGCCGTCGGGCGTCGAAGGCCAGGCCCCATGACCGTTCACGAGAGCGTTCCCAGCGGCGACCTGGTCAGCGTCCGCCGCCGCCTGCACCGCCAGCCCGAGCTGTCCATGCTGGAGTTCGAGACCGCCCGCTTCGTCGAGGCCCAGCTGCGCGACCTCAACCTCGACGAGGTCAGGACCGGCGTGGGCCAGACCGGCGTGCTGGGCACCCTGCGCGGCGGGAAGCCCGGCCCGGTCACCCTGTTGCGGGCGGACATGGACGCCTTGCCGATCGCCGAACTGGTCGAGGCGCCCTACCGTTCGGAGCGGGCCGGGGTCATGCACGCCTGCGGCCACGACGGCCACGTCTCGATCCTCTTGGCGGCTGCCCGCACCTTAGCGGAGCGTCGCGCCGAGGTGCCGGGGACGCTCGTCTTCTGCTTTCAGCCGGGTGAAGAAGGCAGCGCGGGCAACAAGCTGATGATCCAGGACGGCGCGCTCGAGAACCCGCACGTCGACCGCACCTTCGCGCTGCACCTCTACAGCCAACTCGACGTGGGCAAGATCGGCGTGCGCGACGGGCCGTTCTTCGCTTCGGCCGACGAGTGGTTCCTCACCATCTCCGGTAAGGGCGGCCACGGCGCCATGCCCCACATGTCGATCGATCCGATCGTGGCCGGCTCCTATTTCGTCACGATGCTGCAGACGATCGTCAGCCGCGAGGTCGCGCCGAAGGATCCGGCGGTCTTCACCGTCGGCAAGTTCGAGGCGGGCACCACCTTCAACGTGATTCCCGACCGCGCGTCGCTGATGGGGACCGTTCGTTGCTTCGACGCCGAGGTGCGCCGGACGATGCCCGAGCGGATGGAGCGCATTCTGCGCGGCCTCTGCGAGGCGATGCGCGTGGAATACGAATTGAAGTATCACTGGTCGTATCCGCCGACGGTCAACGACAAGGCGATGAACGATCTGGTCCGCGAGGTCGGCCGCGAGACGCTCGGCGCCGACAACGTCGTCGAACACGACATCGTGATGTGGGCCGAGGACATGTCGTTCATGCAGGAACACCGCCCAGGCGCGTACTTCATCGTCGGCGCGCGCGGCGGCCCGGAGACCGGCTTCCCGCACCACAACGCGCGCTTCGACATCGACGAGCGCGCGCTCGACGTCGGTTACCGGATGATGGTGGCGCTGGGCTTACGCGGCTAAGCCGTGGGCGGCGGCGCGGAGAGGGTCTTGATCGCGGCGCCGCCGATCCCGAGCACGGCGATGCCGAGGGCCACCCATAATACCCAGCCGTTGCGCTCGGTCCACGGCTTCTGCGGCTCGGCGTGCGGGACGAATGCCGCGTTGAGCTCCGGTCCGCCGAGGCGCACGTCGGGTGCGCGGGCGAGCGCGGCGGCATCGTGGGTCTTGACGTAATCGAACGACGGGGCGTCGGCGCTCGGGTCGCCGTAGAGGAGCACGTACGACGCGCCGCGTTCGGCGTCGAATGCGACGCGACGCGGTTGCCCGAAGGCGTCGAGCCGGACGGCCCGCAGCGGCTGGTCGTCGCCGTCGTGAATCACGATGCGCCAGCGCCGGCCTTGGGTCTCGTCGAAGTCGATGGTCAACGCGTCGCGGCCCGGTGCGCTGCGCGAGATCTCCCGCGACGTCACCGTTTCCCAGTCCTTACCGTCGGAGGAGCGTTCCACGTCGACCTCGCGCGAGAAGTGCGCGGTCGACGCATCCAAGCGGAAGCGATCGACCGGAACGAGCGCTATCCCGTCCAGCGCGTACGTCGTCGTCTTCGCTTTCGCAGCGTGCGCCGGGGGCCCGAGTGCGACGGCATAGCGGTTGCTGGGCGCGGCGGCCCCGGTCAGTTGGGCCACGCGCACCCCGTCGATCGGGAAGGGTTCGCCGGGACTTGCGACGCGGACGCGCAGATAGCGCGCCGTGCTCGCCGGGAACGTGACGATCGTGTTGGAGGCGAGGCCGTCCGAGCGGTAATCGTAGATGGGCGCGCCGGTACGGATCGAACGCCAGGTGCGCAGATCGTCGCTCGCGTCGACGTCGACGCTCGTCGAGAAACGCTCGAGTGAGGTTGCGATGTCGAGCGCTTGATGCGTCCGACGTTCCGAGCCGACGTCGGCGACGGCTTGCGTGTAGCGGCCGCGCACGTCGCCCTGGTCCTGCAGCGGCGCGTCCAACCAGCGCTCGGGCGCGGCCTCCGGCGGCACGACGATCGCGAACGGAACGGCCTCGCCTGCGGCGGTGACGACGCGCAGATCGTCGAGCGACGGCTGCGCGTTGGCGTAGATCGAGGGCGGCACCGAGACGCTGACGCTTCCGGCGTGCGCGCCCGTATCGATCCCGCGAACGTATTTCCACGCCGACCACCGAGCGGGCAAAGCGGGCGTCGCCGCTGCGAGGCCGAGCGTGAAGAGCAGGGGCGCGAGCATCACGTGGGCTCGGAGGGTGCGGCGTCCGGCGCGGGCGAGCGCGCAAAGCGTTGCGACGCGTACGAAACCGCCAGCAGCACGCAACCCAGCGTCACGAACGAGACGATGCGCACGCCGGGATTCACCTCGCTCATGTCGATGACGAAAGCTTTGAGGATCGCCAGCGTGAGCAGTGCAAAGGCTTCCCAGCGCGCGAGCGCATACTTGCGCGCGAAGCCGAAAGCAAAGAGGCCCGCCGCGTAGATCAACCAGAAGATCGTAAGCGTCAGCGCGTTGTGGCTCGCGCGTGCGAGTTCGACCGAAATCGCGACGAGCGCGATGAAGTGGCCGACCGGCTCCGCGATACGGTACAGCGCGTCTTCCCGGACGCCGTCGCGGTTCGCGACGCGCAGCCAGGCGTAGCGGACGACGAAGTACGCCGCCGCCACCACGGCCAGCGTCAGGAAGTGCTCGTTGAAGAACGGCGCGACGTGTCGTGCGAAGGCGTACGGCGGGAGGAGCAGCGCGCCGAGCGTGCCCAACGCGAGCGCGATCCAGCCGAACGCGCGAATGGTCGCCCGGCGGCCGCGCAATCCGACGCCGATCAGCAGCGCGCCCTCGATCGACCACAGGATGGGCACGACGGTGCCCGTGAAGGTGATGGCCACGCCGCCGGTGATCAGCGCGAGCGCGATGGCCGCGAAGACGTCGCGGTCGCGCGAGCGCGCCAGTTGGGCGAGGCCCAGATACGCTGCGGCCAAGACGACGACGGCCGCGGTGAGCCAATGCCGGTGCTCGGCGTAGAGTTCGACGTGCAGCGCGTAGTAGAACGCCGCGCTCGCGGTGACGACGAAGCCGGACTCGTAGCTGCTCAATTCGATGCCGCGCGACGCCTTGCGCAACGGTTGCGCGAGAAACAGCGCCAGGTAGAGCGTCGCAAAGGTCAGCGCGACCGCCAAGGGCGGCGGGGCAACCGTCCCGTTCGAAGTGCGGATCGTTACGAAGAAATACAGTTGCGTGCAGAAGAAGGACGCGGCTTGGATGCGCGGCCAGCGCCGGTTGACGGGCAAGAACGCGAGCGCCGAATCGAGCAGCCCGAGATAGACGAAGAGGGTCAGGGCGTCGGGGTTGTCGGACGCGTTGAGCAGCGGCGTGACGAACCCGCCGAGTACGGCGAAGGCCGCCGTCACCTCGCTGTCGCCGCGCACCGCCAACAGGATCAGCGCCGCCGTCACCAGCGCCATGGCCAGGAACGACGCTGCGAGCGGCACGAGATGGAAGCCGCTGCCCGCGCCCCACAACGATAGGTACAAGATCGCGCCGCCGAGGCCGGTCATCGCGTCGGCAAACGTCTTGCGCTCGCCGGTTGCAAAGCGACGCCCGGCGAGCACGAACGCGACGCCCGCGATCAAGCCCAGCGCGACGCGGCCCGTCGGTCCGATCCAGCCGTTGTCGAACGCGTACTTGATGAAGAACCCGATGCCCAGCAACAGGATCAGTGCGCCGACGCCGAGCAGCACGCGTCCGCCGAAAAGGCTTTCGAGATCCGTCGGACGCTTTGCCGGAGCGGGTTCGTCGTAGAGCGGCGACGCGGGCGTGAAGAGAAGCCGGGCGGCGGACGGCGCCGGGGCGGCGGCCGGCGGCGCGGCCGGCTGCGGCGCTGCGGCTTGGGCCGGCGCGGCTTGGACCGCTGGGGTCGGCGTTGCTTCCGCCTCGACAACGATGCCGAGGGCGCGCGTTAAGCTCGCGACCTGGGCTTCGAGCCGCGCCAGACGCTCTTCGATCGGGTCGGGAAGTCCGTCCGGCAAAGGAAAATCCTCGGCGTCGATAGCGTACGGGCGCGCCCCGCGCTCATCAAGAGGTCGGCGGATTCAGCGCGCCGCAACGCTCGCGGGAGCGGCCGGCGCCATTGTGTGCGTCCGGTCACCGGGAGAAAGGGGCCCATGTCGCAGGATCGTCTCAGCGCACCGAAACGCCACGCCGTACGTCGCCGCGCCGAAGCGCTCGTCTTTGCGGCGGCAGTCGGCATGGCGGCCTTTCGCCCGGCGGATGCGGCAACCTGGCCGGGACGCGTCGTCGGTGCCGTTCCCGCCCAAACGCGGATCGGCGTCGTCATCGCGCTGCAGGGCGCGCACGATGCCGAGATTCCCGCGCTCTTGCGCGCGCAGAACGCGCCGGGGTCCCCGCTCTATCGCCATTGGCTCGCGCCCGCGCAGTTCGGCGCCTACTTCGGCGCGGATCCGGCAACGTACGCGCGCATCGTCAGCCGTCTCGAGGCGCGCGGTTTCAGCCTCGACCGGAGCGAGCCGAACCGCCGGCACATCATCGCTCACGCGCCCGCGGCCGCGATCGAGCAAACCTTCGGAACGCCGCTCGATCTCCGCGCCGACGGCGCCCGGCGGTATTACGCGAACCGCGTGGAGCCGCGCATTCCGGCCGACCTCGCGGGCATCGCGACCGTATCGGGGCTCGACGACCTCGGCGAACACCGCTCGCATCTGCGCGGCAACTATCAGGTGGGCAAACGCTTCTCGTGGGCGCCCGCCGATCTCGCGACCGGTTACGACCTCAACGCGGTCTACGCGCAAGGCCTCGACGGTTCGGGCGAGACGATCGCCAACGCGACCGCCTTCGCCGCTTCGCAGAGCGATCTGAGCGGCTTCGAGGCCGCCTTCGACCTGCCCGCCGCGCCCTTGACGACGGTCAACGTCGACGGCGCCGGAAAGGGCGGCGACGACGAGTCGACGCTCGACGTCGATATGGCCACGGCGATAGCGCGCGGTGCGTCCTTCGTACAAGTTGCGGGCGGCAACGCCCGCAACAAGACCTTCGACGACATCTACTCGTACATCGTCAACGAGCTGGGTTCGAGCGTGCACGTCGTGACCACCAGTTGGGGTACGTGCGAGCCGGACTTCATCAACTCGCCGAGCTTCACGATCGACGAAGCGCTCTTCGCGCAGGCTTCGACCGAAGGGCAGACGTGGTTTTCGGCGAGCGGCGACGACGGCGTCGACGACTGCCTCGACGGAAAGCGATCGGTCGACTATCCCGGGTCGAGTCCCTACGTCGTCAGCGTGGGCGGCACGAACCTGACCGCGTCGATCCAAAACGGCAACGTCACCGGCTGGGAGTCGGAGTCGACCTGGCAGGTCTCCAACAGCAACGGCGCGAGCGGCGGGGGCGAGAGCATCGCCTTCCCCAAGCCGGATTTTCAGACGGCGCTGACGCCGGCCGACGGCGCACGCGACGTACCCGACGTGTCGGCGCTGGCCGACGACGTCAACGACGGCGTCTGGATCTTTTGGCACGGCAAGCTGAGCTACGGGTGGGGCGGCACCAGCGACGCGGCGCCCATGTGGGCCGGACTCTACGCGATCGTGCTGCAGAAGTACGGCGGCACGCCGCCGTACGTCGCGCTCGACCGGCTCTATCAACTCGGCGCGGGCTCGGCCTACGCGAGCGCGTTCCACGACGTCACCACCGGCAACAACCGCTACAAACACGTTAAGGGGTACGATGCCGCGACCGGATACGATCGAGCGACCGGCCTCGGTTCGTTCGACGGTGCGGGTTTCGTCGGCGCCTACTGAGCCGACGGCGGAACGTTTATCGCGCGGATTCGAGCGCCGCGCGCAGTTGCCAGCGCGAGCGGATGCCCAAGCGTTCGTATGCCGCCGAGAGGTGGTGCGCGACGGTCTTTTCGCTCAAGGCGAGTTGCGCGGCTACGGCGGCGTTCGAAGCGCCGCCGCTGACGAGGCGGCAGACTTGACGTTGCCGCGCGGTCAAGCCGCGCTTCCCCGTCGAGCGCGGCCGGCGCGTCGTGACGCGCAGGCGGCGCAATTCGCTGTAGGCTCCGACCTCGCGGTAGACCTCGGCAGCCTGTCTGGGTCTACCCGCGTATTCGAGCGCTTCGGCTTCGTGGAGGCGCCAACCGGCCCGGCGAAACTCCTCGGCCGCCAGCGCGGCGTTGCGCGCGTGCCGCGGCGCGGCGGTTTGACCGGAGCGCGCCGCGACGATTGCGTCGAAGAGCAGAAGCGTTGCCCGGGCGAGGTGGTCCTTGCGGATTTTCGTGCTCGCGACGAGGGCGCCGCGTGCCGATTTGATCTGCGGCAGCGTGCCGACCCGCGCGGCCAACAGTTCGATGCCGAACGGCGCGTCGGCGGGAGCGCCGAGCGCGCGCTCGACGAGGGCTTGCGCCTCGGCCACGCGCGACGCGCGCACCAGCGTTTCGCAATACGGCGCGATGACCGGCGCGATCAGGCGCGGTTCGCGCGAACGCAGCACCGCATCGAGGGTGGCCGGGTCGGGCGTCTCTCCGGGGGAGCGGTCACCCAACAGCGTCGCGATCGTCCGGCGCAGCCCGGCGCGTAGCGCGACGTGGCGCGGTCCGTTGCCGTCGAGTTCGCTGATCGCGTCGATGCACTCCGACGCACGGGTCAGCTCCCCATGCAGCAGAGCCCACTCGGCCAACGAAAGCCGGAGGTTCAGGTTCACGCGACCGCCGGCCCCTTCGTCGGCGCCGAGCAGTAAGAGCGCGGCCTCGACGTCGGGCGCCCGCTGCAGCGGTCCGGATTCGAAGACGAAATTGTTGACGACGCGCGTCAGGGTGACGCGTCCCGCGGCGCCTGCGGCCGAGACCGCGCGCTCGTACGCCGCCCTGACCGCGGCGAGGTCGCCGCGCTTGGCCGCGATGACGAACTCGACTTCTTCGACCGCCGCCTGGAGAACGGGCTGGAGTTTCGCGCGATTGCGGCGAGCCGAAGCGAGGTGTCGCTCCGCTACCTCCAGGCGGTTCGCGACCGCGTTGAGGTAGGCTAGCCACGCCCGCGTTTCGTCGACGAGCGCCGGCGGTGCGCGGCGCACGGCGAAGACGCGTTCGGCCATCTCGATGGCCTCGTCGGCGTCGCAGACGGTCCATAGCGAACGGCTCAACTCGAGCAGGGTCAGGCTCAACTCGCCGGGCGGTCCCTGCTGCAACGAGGCCAATTGCCGGCGCAAGATCTCTACCGCGTCGTTGGAATGGCCGGAGCGATTGGCGGCGTTGCCGATCTTCTCGCGCAGCCGGACCGCGTCGCTTTCCCGCACTTCGTCGGTCAGCGCGGCCCGGAAATTACGCGCGGCGCCGCGGAAGTCGCCGGCGAGTGCGCGGGCGTCGCCCGCCCGCTCGTACGCGCGGCTCATCTTGCCCAGTTCGCCGGCAGCCCGCCAACGTTCCGCGACCTGCTCGGGATCCGCCGGACCGTTTTCGAGGTCGCGAGCGATCCTGGCCTGGAAGCTGCGAGCCCGCGAGGAGAGCAGCGAACCGGCCACGAGGGCGTATGCGTTTCCGCGAAAGACGAGCGTCTCGCCGTCGCCCGGGTCCATCACCAAGCGCGCTTCCAAGGCGCGCTGCAGCGCGTCGAGCACGCGCGCTCGCGGCAGCCGCGCGATTGCGGCCAACTGCCGGATCGAGAAGACCGGGCCGATCACGCTCGCCGCCAACAGCACCTCGCGGTGCTCGGGACTCAGCCGCAGAAAGGCGCTTCTCATCCCGCCCGCGCCGAGAGGACGGAAGCTTCTCCGCGCCGGAAACCGCAGGTTGGAACGACGATCGCTCGTTCCCTTTGCGTCGCCGGTGCGGGAGAGAGATGACGACCACCCAGGATAGTCTGACCGAGCTGAAGCTTCACGCCAACGCCATCCGCCGGGGCATCATCGAGAGCCTGGTGGCCGCGGGTTCGGGCCACTCGGCCGGCTCGCTCGACATGACCGAGGTCTTCACCGCCCTGTACTTTGCGGTCATGCGCCACGACCCCAAGAACCCGGATTGGGACGACCGCGACCGGCTGCTGCTGTCGGCGGGCCACATCTGTCCGGTGCGCTATTCGGCGATGGCCGAGGCGGGATACTTCCCGCGCGAAGAACTGCTCACGCTGCGCAAGTTCGGCACGCGCCTGCAGGGCCATCCGGAGCGCGTCTTGCTGCCCGGCGCCGAGTCGACGTCGGGACCCCTGGGCGAAGGCCTCGCGCAGTCGGGCGGCTTGGCCCTCGCGGCCAAGCTGGATGCGAAAGACTGGCGCGTCTACTGCGTGGTTTCCGATGCCGAGGAACAGTGCGGGCTGCATTGGGAAGCGATGCTGTTCGCGGCCAAGTTCGAGCTCGACAATTTGTGCTGCATCGTGGACCGCAACTTCATTCAGATCGACGGCTCCACGGAGTCGGTCATGCCGCTCGAACCGCTGCGCGGCAAGTACGAAGCGTTCAACTGGCACGTGATCGACTGCGACGGGCACGATTTCGCCGCGCTGCTCGCGGCCTTCGCCGAAGCGCGCGCGACCAAGGGCAAGCCCACGGTGATTCTGGCCAACACGATGCCGGGCAAGGGCGTGGCCTTCATGGAGAACGACTTCCTCTGGCACGGCAAGCCCCCGAACCGGGCGCAGGCCGACGAGGCGCTGGCGCAATTGGCCGCGGAGCGCGCGACGTTGGAGACGGTGCGATGAGCATGCAACTCGCCGAATACCTCGACCCCGCGACGCTGACGCAAATCCCCACCCGCGACGGCTTCGGCCAAGGACTCGTCGAAGCGGCGCGCCGCGACCCAAACGTCGTCGCGGTGTGCGCGGACCTCGTCGAGTCTACGCGCATGCAGCCGTTCCGCGACGCGTTTCCCGAACGCTTCATCGAGATCGGCGTGCAGGAGCAATTGCTGGTCTCGATGAGCGCCGGGCTCGCGATGGCCGGCAAGGTGCCCTTCGTGGCGTCGTACGCGATGTTCTGTCCTGGGCGCGCTTGGGAGCAAATCCGCACCAACATGTGCCTCAACGAGACCAACGTCAAGGTCGCGGGCGCGCACGCGGGCGTCTCGGTCGGTCCCGACGGCGCGACGCATCAAGCGATCGAAGACATCGCGATCATGCGCCCGATTCCTCGCCTCACCATCGTCGTGCCCTGCGACTCGATACAAACGAAAAAGGCGACGCTCGCCGTTGCGGCCATGCACGGACCGGTCTATTTGCGCTTCGCGCGCGAGAAGTCGCCCGTGATCACGACCGAAGCGACCCCCTTCGAGATCGGCAAGGCGCAGATCTACCGCGAGGGCGCCGACGTGGCCATCATCGCGTGCGGCATCGTCGTTTACGACGCGCTGGTCGCGGCCGAGCGGCTGGCGCGCGAGGACGGTCTCGAATGTTTGGTACTTAACAATCACACGATCAAGCCGATGGATTCGGCGGCGGTGATCGCCGCGGCGCGGACCTGCGGCGCGGTGGTCACCGTCGAGGAGCACCAGGTCCAGGGCGGCATGGGTTCGCGCGTCGCCGAGATCCTGGTCGCCGAACATCCGGTCCCGATGGAGTTCGTCGGCGTCGACGACCGCTTCGGTCAGTCCGGCACGCCCGCCGAATTACTCGTCCACTACGGCATGAGCGCCGACCACATTCGCGCGGCCGCGCTACGCGCGGCCGGACGGAAGGCAGCGAGCGCGCACTAGAGGCCGCTCCCGCCGCCCGGTGCGAGCGAAACGCCGCGGGCTTCGAGCGCGATGCGTAGCCGTTCGACCTCGCGGCGCAGTTCGACTGCGGTGAGGTGCGTGTAGGCGGCGGCCGCTGCGGCGGCGAGTTCGCGGAGCAGGCGCCGCTCGTCGGGATCGAAGGCTTCGCCGCTCGTGCTCGGTCCGTAACACACGAAGCCGCTCGTCATGCCGCGCACCGCGACGGGTACGGCGAGGATCGGTGCGCCGTCGCCGGAATTCGCCGCGCTCCAAACTCCCGCGTCCAGATCGAGCGGGTCGCGTTGCGCCGACAAAAAGGCGACGAGCGGCTCGCTCGCGGCGACCGTCGCGGGCGCGGCGTTCCAGCCGACGGACGCAACCCGCGCGAAGTCGCCCGCCTCTTCGCGGCGGCGATAGAGCGTCGCGGAGGTGAGCGCGTACGCTTCGAGCGGCTCGCGGACCAGAAAGCCGTCGACCGTCTCGGGCGTTTCGGCGTACGGAACCGCGGCGATCACGCGGCGGAGTCGCGCCGCGGCTTCGTGTTGCGAGCGGAAGAAGATGCGCTCGAAATACGCCTCGACCCGTCTGTGCAACAGATTGAACGAAAAGCCGACGGCGATGGCCGCGATCACTTCGATGTTCTGCGCGACGTGCCCCGACTCGAGCTTGCCCACGAGAAACTCGGCGAGCGAGAACGCACCGACCAATACGGTCGTGAAGGCGCCGTAGACCAGCGCGCGGTTGATCGCGAAGCGGACGTCGATCACGCGCTGGCGGAGGACGGCGTAGGCGACGCTGAGCGGCATCAACACGGGCGCGAGCGCCAGGAGCACGTCGAGCAGCGAGTTGTCGAATCCCGGCACGCGCAGGAGGCGCAGCCCCGTTTCCAAGGCTAGGCCGCCGATGCTCGCAATCGCGCCCGCGACGACCCAGCGCACGCGGGCGCGGGCTTCGGGTTCGGCGGGCTGCCGCGCGACGATGACCACGACGTTGACGATCAAATACGCGATCAGCAGCGCTTCGTAACCCTGCACCACGTCGTGCCGGTGTGCCTCGGTGAAAGACAAGTACACCGCTGCGAAGAGCGCCCCGGTCGCGAGCGCAGCCGCCTGCAGCAGGCGGATGAGGCGCACAACGGCACGGGGCGGCGCGTCGTCGGGAAAGTCGAGCCAAAAGGAGACCGCGCCCCACAGGGTCAGCGCGAGCGAGACTCCCAGCGCGACGGCGTCGGCGTCGAGGAAGGCCGGATCGAGGAAGCGCCGCAGTTGGCCGAACTGGACGATCGGGTATCCGACCGAGAGTAAGAAGAAGCTCCACGTCGCGAGCGTCGGACGCAGGACCACGAGCGCGGTTCCTATGCCGATGAAGACGAGCGTCTCCAGAACGACGCCGAACTCGGCGACCACGACCCCTAGCGGGACGCTGTCGGGCGCCGAGGTGACCGAAATCGAGCGGATCCCGCCGTTCCGTTTGATCGGGAAGTCGATGGTCGACGGTTTCTGCGCGGGGCGCGCGCCGGCGAGGCGGTCGCGCTCGTCCGCACTGAGCCGCTCCATGACGATGACGTCCCCGGCGCGCAAGCCGGCGCCGGCCGCGGGCGAATCGCGTTCGACCGAGACGATCCGCGCGCCGTCGTAGGAGAAGCCGAAGCGGGGCGGCGGCGACAATACCGCAAGCAGCGCGCAGCCGACCTCGACGACCGTCCAGAGCAGCAGGACCGCCAGCACCACGTACTGCGGAGCGTTGAGGGAACTGCGGCGCATCGGACGAGCCACGCTGCGACCTGCCGTTCTCGCTCCCTCGCCCCCTCCCCGCCGCGCGTCGACCCTCCACGCCGGCCTCGAGCCGTTCGACAAATGGCGAATGACCGGCGTTTCGCATACGTCTAAACTCTAAGGTCCATGGTTTCCGACGCCGACCAGGCAGTCCGCGAGCAGCCCGAACACGACGCCTGCGGCGTCGGCTTCGTCGCGGACCTCGGCGGCCCGGCGGGACGGCGCACGATCGACTTCGCGCTGCAGGCCGCGGCCGCGATGATGCATCGCGGCGCGCGTTCCGCCGACGGCCGCACCGGCGACGGCGCGGGCATCCTCTGCGAGACGCCGCGCAAACTGCTGGCGCGCGAACTCGCCTTGGCCGACCTGCACGCCTCGCCGAACCACCTCGCCGCGATCTGCCTGTTCTTGCCCCGCGAGCCCGATGCGGCGGCGGCCGCGCGGGCCTCGATCGAAGCCGCAATCCGCGCCGCCGAGATCACGCCGCTGCGCTGGCGCACGCCCGCGACCCACGCCGATCTGCTCGGCGCGCACGCCCGCGCCGGCCGTCCCTTGTTCGAACAACTGCTGGTCGACATGGGGCCGGGCAACGTGCGCGAACGGATGCGCGGCGCGGCTCGCTCCCTCGAACGCGCGCTGCGCGAGTTCGGCCGTTCGGCGGCGCTGCTCTCGTGTTCGGCGACCTCGGTCGTCTACAAAGCCTTGCTCTCGTCGGACGAACTCGGTTCGTACTTCGACGATTTGCGCGATCCGGCGTTCACCTCGCGCTTCGCGCTGTTCCACCAACGCTTCTCGACCAACAGTTCGCCGTCGTGGCGCTTGGTCCAGCCGTTCCGGCACGTCGCCCACAACGGCGAGATCAACACGATCACGGGTAACCGCGCGTGGCTCGAAGCGCGCGGCATTCGCGCCGCACCCAACGCCTCCGACTCCTACGATCTCAACGCCGCGGTCGACGCGATGGTCGGCGCGGGGTATCGCGTCGACGAAGCGGTCGACTTGCTTTTGGCGCCCGCCATCGACCGCAGCGACGTGCGTCTGCGCGCCTACTACGATGCGCACGTTCCGACGGTGGAACCCTGGGACGGTCCGGCGGCGCTGGTCTTCGCCGACGGCGACACGGTCGGCGCGGCGCTCGACCGCGCGGGCCTGCGCCCGCTGCGCTGGTGCCGCACGGCCGGCAACGTCATCTTGGCCGCTTCGGAAACCGGCGTCGTCGATTTCGGCAACGACCCCGTCGTGCGCCGCGGCCGGCTCGGCCCGGGCGGCCGGCTCGTCGTGCGCTTCGCCTCCGGTGAAGTCGTCGAAACCGAGCACTTCCGCGCCGAGCGGCGCGAGCGCGCGGACTTCCGCGAAGTCGTGCGCTCTTGGACGCTCTCGCTCGACGACGCGCTCGACCCCGTCGACGACGAACGCAACGCGCGCGACGCGCGGCGCTTCGGCTGCACCCGCGAGGAGCTAAAGGACGTGGTCGCCGTGCTGGCCGGCGGCAACGAGCCGACGCTCTCGATGGGCGACGACGCCGCGCCGGCCTTCTTCGAACGCGGCGTGCCGGTCGCGACCTATCTGCGCGAACGCTTCGCGCAAGTCACCAACCCGCCGATCGATCCGCTGCGCGAAGCGCTGGTCTTCGATCTGCGTGCTTGGGTCGGGTCGGGCGACGTGAACGGCGACGTGCCCGCGCCCGGTGCGATCGTCGCGCTGGAGAGCGCGATTCTCTCCGAGCGCGATTTCGACGCGCTGCGCGTCGATCGCCGGCTCGTCCAGCACGTCATTTCGCTCGCTTTGGGCGAGGCTTCGTTGCGTCAACGCGTGCACGCCCTCGCCGGCGAGGCCGAGCGCGCGGTGCGCGGCGGCGCGAGCCTGATCGTGCTCGACGACCGCGCCGACGAACCGAGCGTGCCGGCGCTGCTCGCTGCGGGCGCCGTGCACCAGCGTTTGGTCGCGCGCGGGCTGCGCATGCAGGCCTCGCTCGCGGTCGCCGACGGCTACGCGCGCGACGCGCACGCCGTCGCCGCGACGATCGCCGCAGGCGCCAACGTGGTGACGCCGTGGCTCGGCTTGCGCTTGGCCTGTCAGTTCGGCGACGGCGCGACGTACCTGCGCGGGCTGCGCGGCGGCCTCTTGAAGATCTTGGCCAAGCTCGGCATCTGCACGCTGCGTTCGTACGTCGGCGCGCAGACCTTCGAATCGCTGGGCTTGCACGGCGAAGTGGTCGAGGCGTGTTTCCCGGGCATGCACGCGCACGTGCCCACGTTGCGCTTCGACGACCTCGAAGCCGACGTCCGCGCGTGGTTCGCCGACTCGCGCGAACCCGAGCGGCCGCTGCGCGAACGCGGCTCGTTCCGCTTCCGGCGCGAGGGCGTGCGCCGCGCCTTCGACCCGGGCGCGATCAAGACGTTGCGCGCCAGCGCGCTGCACGGCGACTACCCGGCCTTCGAGCAGCTCTCCGACGCGATGGAGTCGCGCGCGCCGGTGACCTTACGCGACTTGCTGCAGCCGCTCGCTTTGCGCGAGCCGCTGCCGCTCGAGGCGGTCGAGCCGGCGGGCAGCATCGCCGCACGGTTCGCGACCGCGGCGATGTCGCACGGCGCGCTCGCCGCCGAGGTACACGCCACGATCGCGCGTGCGGCCAACCGTCTGGGCGCGCGTTCCAATTCCGGTGAGGGCGGCGAGGATCCGGAACGCTATTCGCGGCACGTCGACCGCGGACGCAGCCGCATCAAGCAGGTGGCTTCGGGCCGCTTCGGCGTCGGCGTTACGTATTTGGCCAGCGCCGACGAAGTGGAGATCAAGATCGCGCAGGGCTCGAAGCCGGGCGAAGGCGGCCAGATTCCCGCGCACAAGGTGACCGTGGAGATCGCGCGCTTGCGCGGCGCGCTGCCCGGCGTCGCCTTGATCTCGCCGCCGCCGCATCACGACATCTACTCGATCGAAGACCTCGCGCAACTGATCTACGACCTGCGCCGGGCGGCGCCGCACGCGCGCATCGCGGTGAAGCTCGTGGCCCAGTCGGGCATCGGATACGTCGCCACCGGCGTGGCCAAGGCCGACGCCGACGTCATCCACATCAGCGGACACGACGGCGGCACCGGCGCCTCGCCGCTGGGCTCGATCCTCTACGCGGGTTTGCCCTGGGAGATCGGCTTGGTCGAAGCGCACCACGCGCTGTTGGCCAACGGCTTGCGTTCGCGCGTGAAGTTACGCGTCGACGGCGGCTTCAAGAGCGGACGCGACGTCGTCTTGGCCGCGCTGCTCGGCGCCGACGAGTTCGGCTTCGGCAGCGCGCTGCTGGTCGCGCTGGGCTGCATCTACGCGCGCCAATGTCACAAGAACACCTGCCCGGTCGGCATCGCCACGCAAGATCCGGCGCTCCGCGCGAAGTTCGCGGGCACCGACGACGAGGGCGTCGCCTTTCTCGAGTTCGTCGCGCGCGACGTGCGCCGCAGGCTGGCGGCGCTGGGCGCGCGGACGCTCGACGAACTCCACGGCCGCTCCGACCTGTTGCGGCGTCGCGCGCTCGACGATCTGCGTTTGGAAAGCGTCGACCTCTCCGAGATCTTGCGTCTGCCCGAACAGCCGCAGCCGGCCCGCCGGCCGGTGCTCGAGCCCACGCATCTCGACGATCTCGTGCCGCGTCCGTGGATCGCCGCGAGCGACGACATTCCCGACCTGCCCATCGGCCCCGCCGACCGCGCGGTCGGAGCGCGCATCGCCCACGAACTCGCAGTGCGCCGCGCTTCAGGCGAAGCCGTCGCGCCGGTTGCGGCACGGTACCACGGCAGCGCGGGACAGAGCTTCGGCGCCTTCGCGACGACGGGCATGAGCCTCGACCTGCGCGGCGACGCCAACGATTACGTGGGCAAGAGCATGGAAGGCGGGCGCGTCGTCATTCGCGGTTTCGGCGGCGCGCTCGAACCGGTCGCGGGCAACGCCTGCTTCTACGGCGCGCGCGGCGGCGAAGGTTTTCTGCGCGGCGGCGCGGGCGAACGCTTTGCGGTGCGCAACAGCGGCGCCGAACTCGTGGTCGAAGGCGCGGGCGACCACGCCTGCGAGTATATGACCGGCGGCATCGTCGTCGTGCTCGGGCCGGTCGGCCGCAACTTCGGCAGCGGGATGAGCGGCGGCGTCGCGTTCGTCGCGACCGAGTCGCCGTTCGATCCGGCGGCGCCGCCGCTCTCGCTCGGTCCCACCTCGTGCCGGCTCGGGGCGGCGCGCGCGGACGACCCCGATAGCGAACGGTTGCGCCGCCTGCTGGTTCGCCACGAAGCCGCCACCGGCTCGCTCACCGCCCGGCGGTTGCTCGCGGAATGGCCCGCGTCGCTCGCCTATTTCGCCAAGCTGGCGCCGCCGAGCGAAGAGCCCGCCGCGCGCGAGGCGGCCACCTCGCTCGTGTCCGTTCCCTGACGCTAGCAGATCCGCGGCAGCGGGTCGCCCACCAGCGTGTCGACGACGCGCGTTCCGCCGTAACTGCTCACGCCGAGGACGCGACCCTTCGGCTCCGCGCGGATTTCGCCGATGCACGTCGCGCGCTCGCCGCCCGGCAACGCGTGCAACGTCGCGAGCGCGCACTCCGCCGCCTCCGCCGCCACCACGGCCAGGAACTGCCCTTCGTTGGCGATGTGCAACGGGTCGAGGCCGAGCAGTTCGCACGCGCCGCGCACGCCGTCGTGCACCGGAATCGCTTCTTCGTATAACGCGACGCCGTAGGCGCTGCCGCCGATCAACTCGTTGAGCGCGGTCGCAACGCCGCCGCGCGTCGGATCGCGCATCCAGCGGATTTCGCCGGCGCAGCGTTCGAGCAACGCGGCCACGAACGGCCAGACGCTACGCGTGTCGGAACGCAGATCGGCTTCGAGATCGAGGTCGCCGCGCGCGAGCAAGATCGTGATGCCGTGATCCCCGATCGGTCCCGAGAGCAGGACGCGATCGCCCGGGCGGATCGACGCCGGGTCGAGGTCGACGCGCGGGTCGATCGTGCCCAGGCCGAACGTGGAGACGTACATGCCGTCGGCCATGCCGTGTTCGACGACCTTGGTGTCGCCGCCGACGATCGGGACGCCCGCCCGGCGCGCGGCGCGCGCCATCGCGTCGATCTCGCGCTCCAGCACGGTCACGTCGAGCCCCGCCTCCAAGATGAAGGTCGCCATCAGGGCCAGCGGTTTGGCGCCCGAAACGGCGAGGTCGTTGAGCGTGCCGTTCACGGCGAGTTCGCCGATCGAGCCGCCCGGAAACTGCAACGGTTTGACCACGAAGCCGTCGGCCGTCGTGGCCAGCACGGCATCGCCGTAGGGGAGCCGGGCCGCATCCGAAAGCGCGGCGAGCGCGGGGTTCGCAAAGTACGGCGCGATCAAGCCCTCGACCAGGCGGCGCGAGGCTTTGCCGCCCGCGCCGTGCGCCATCTCGATCTGCGTGTCGCGGAAGCGCCGCTTGGGCGGGGCGAGCGTGTCCATCAGGCCGGTGCGTATTTGTAATGCGCCGCGCAGGCGCCTTCGCTCGACACCATCAAGGCGCCGACCGGATGCTCCGGCGTGCAAACGCTGCCGAAGAGCGCGCACTGCGGCGGACGGAGCACGCCCTTGAGCACGTCGCCGCATTGCGCCGAGCGCGGGTCGGTCACGCGCACGCCGGGGACTTCGAACTGCACTTCGGCGTCCCAGGCTGCGTACTCGGGCTTGATGCCGAGCGCCGAATAGGGGATCGAACCGAGCCCGCGCCACTCGAAGTGCGGACGCAACTGCATCGTCGCTTCCATCGCGCGCAGCGCGGCCGCGTTGCCGTCGTCGGACACGAAGCGGCGGTACTGGTTCTCCACCTTCGCTTCGCCCGCGGCCAACTGGCGCAGCACCATCAGCACCGACTCCATCAGGTCGAGCGGTTCGAAGCCCGAGACGACCACCGGCTTGCCGTACTCCTCGGCGATGAACGCGTAGGGCTTCACGCCGATCACCGTCGAGACGTGGCCCGGTCCGATGAACGCGTCGATCTGCATCTCGGGCGCGTCCACGATCGCGCGCATCGGCGGCACGACCACGACGTGGTTGCAGAAGACCGAGAAGTTGCGCACGTTGTCGGCCTTGGCTTGGAGCAGCGTGAGCGCGGTCGAGGGCGCCGTCGTTTCGAAACCGATCGCGAAGAAGCAGACGTGTTTCTGCGGGTTTTCCTTGGCCAGCCGCAGCGCGTCGAGCGGCGAATAGACCATGCGGATGTCGGCGCCGCGCGCTTTGCGTTCCAGCGGCGTGCCCTTGGTGCCCGGCACGCGCATCATGTCGCCGAAACAGGCCAGGATGACGCCTGCGTTTTCGGCGATGGCCAACCCGTCGTCGACGCGCCCGGTGGGCAGCACGCAGACGGGGCAGCCCGGACCGTGCACGAACTCGATGTTGCCGGGCAAGACGTCGGCCAGCCCGTAGCGATAGATGGCGTGCGTGTGGCCGCCGCAGACTTCCATGATGCGGTACGTCCGCGCGGGATCGGCGATGCGCGCGATCTCGTGAGCGAGCGCGGCGATCAGCTTGGGGTCGCGGTATTCGTCGACGTACTTCACGGCCGGGTCTCCGCGAGGCCGTAGCCCCGCACCTCGTCGACCGCCTGCTCCGCCTCACCGAGCATCTGCAGGATCTCCATCTGTTCGCGCGCTTGTTCTTCGCTGATGCGGCTCATTGCAAAGCCGACGTGCAGCAGCACCCAGTCGCCGCTCGCCAGTTCGCCGTCGCGCAGCAAATCGACGTTGACCCGGCGGCGCACGCCGGCCACCTCCGCGACGGCGACCGTCCGGTCGCCGTTGGGAAACTCGACGATCTGCGCGGGAATGGCCAAACACATAGCGTCTCCTTTTCGCCTTCAGCGCTCGCGCGACCAGAGCGTCACGCGATTGTTGCCCGTATCGGCAATCGCCAAGCGGCCGCGGTGCAGATGGAGCCCGTACGGCCAGCACAGGCTCGCCGGCGTGACCGCTTTCCATGCGTTGTCGCCGGACGCCGCAAAGTCCGCCTGTCCGAGGACGCCGTCGGCCTCGGCGAGGCCCCGCTCGGGCGGATCGGCGTAGAGCAACACGCGGCTATTGGCGGTATCGGCGACGGCCAGCAAGCCGTCCTCGAACGACGCGCCGTACGGAAAGCGCAGTTTGGCCGCGCTCTGCGCGCCGTAATTGAACTCGTGGTCGCTGACGAGGTCTTTCTGGCCGAGAACGAGGTTCGCGTCCTCGTCGCCGTCCGGCGGCGGCGCCCAGCCGAGCACGCGGTGATTGCCCGCGTCGGCGATGAAGAGCCGGCGCTCGTCGCCCGCGACGGCGTGCGCCCAGCGAAAGCTGCGCGGCCCGACGCCCTCGCCCCGATTTTCGGAATTAGCGTGCACCCCGGATTGGCCGATCACGCCGTCGGCGGGCCGGTCGGCGTCGGGCAAGCCGTTCCAGAAGAGCACGCGACGATTGCCCGTGTCGGCAACGTAGAAGCGCCCGTGGACGAAGCCGATGCCGAAGGGCCAGTACAGCGTATTTGCGCCGGCCGCACCGCCGCGATTCACCTCGACGCCGCCGAGGTCGCTCTGGCCGAGCGCGAAGTCCGGCGGCGCGGCATTGCGCGACGGCACCTCATTCCACACGAGAACGCGGTGATGCCAAGCGTCGGCGACGAAGAGCCTGCCCGCGAAGACGGCTACGCCGGTCGGCAAGTGGAGCAGCTTGGGGCCTTCGGAGTGGAAGTCGGGTTGGCCGAGCACCACCTGCGCGGGTGCGCCGTCCGCGTCGGGCAGGCCGCGCCAAATCATTACGCGATGGTTGCCCGAATCGGCGACGATCAGGTATTCGTCGTCGAACCAGACGCCCCGCGGCGCGTACATCTGCGCCGGCGTCGGTTGTGCGTCGGGTAAGGCCAAGCCGCCGGGGGAAGCGGCGCCGAGCCGCACCCGCGGTGCGAATGCGGGCCGCGCGGCGATCACGCCGGACTCGGGTCGAGCACCGCGAATCCGACCGGCAGCCCTTCGCCGTTTGTCGCGCGCGGCTGCGCGGGCGGTTCCGGCGGCGCGGTGCGAATGATGCCGTGGATCGCGAGCAAGGCGTAGATCTCGGGAGTGGCCAGCGCCGCGCGCAGCAGTTCGCGGCCGCGTTCGTCCTCGCGCACCGCGCGCACCAGGGCGACGAGCCCCGCGCGGGTGAGCGCGTCGAGCGAATCCTTGAGCGCGAGCGCCTTCTCGCGCGCCGTCTCGTCGTCCAAGGCGCGCACGGCCTCGAGAGCCTCGTCCGCGCGTTTGGCGATTGCGTCGAAGTCCATCTCGGCCTCCCGCTTGCGTTCGTGACTGCGGGCCATCGCGTCGGCCAACACCGCGCGCACCGCTGCGGCCGCGGCCGCGTCGCCCTGGCTCTCGAAGATGCCGGCGGCTTCTTCGAGGCGCGGGATCGCGCCCGCGAAATCGCCGAGCGCGACCAGCGCGTTGCCCGCGTTGGCTTGGGTGCGCGCGATGGCGACGTCGTCGCGCTCGACGCGACGCACGTCGAGCACGTCGTCGTAGAGCGCGATCGCCTCGCTCAACCGTTCGTGCGGCCGCGCGCTCGGCGCTTCCTGAAGCGCGGTCGCCAAGTTCATCGTCGCGGTCGCCCACCAGTACGGGTTGGTCTCGCGCCTGAAGACCGTCAGCGCCTCGCGCAGCGATTGGATCGCGATGGCGGGCCGCAGGTGCGCCGCCTCGTCCGAACCCTGCATCGCAAGATAGGCGACGGCGAGGTTGAGTTGCGCGAGCGCCCACCGTTCGGCGAATTCGCTTTCGCGCCGGAAGACCGAGAGCGCCTCCTGATAGGCGGCGATCGCTTCGAGCAGCAGCGTCCGGCGTTCGCCCGCCAACGCCTGCGCGATCATGCCGTACTGCAGCGCGAGTTCGGCGCGCGTTTCGGCGAGCGCGCAATCGCGCACGAGTCCGCGCGCGCGGCGCAGCGCTTCGAGTTGGGCCGCGGGCGCGATCTCGTCTTCGCCCGCCAGCGCGATCCAGTCGCTGTAATAGCGCGCGGCGAGCAGCGGCGACGCGGCTTCGGCCGTGACGGCCGCGACGCGCAGTTCGTCGATGGCGCCACCGTCGTCGGCGGCCCGGCGCGCGAAGGCTTGCGCTGCGAGCAGCGTTGCCTGCACCACGGGATCGTCCGAGCGCGGTTGCGGCGGAGCGGCGATGAAGCCGCGCCGGTACGCGGCCAGGCGCGCCAGAAGCGAAAGATCGCCGGTCGCGCGCAGGCGCAGGTCGTCGAAGGCCTCGCGCGCGGAGGTGAAGATGAAGCGATTGTAGGCGGCCAGCGGATCGTCGCCCGCGATGGCCGCGAGCGCCGCCTCTTCGTCGCCGCGCACCGCGTGCGCGAAGAACGTCCAGGCCGCGGGCAGCGCGTCGAGTTCGCCGCGCAGGACGCAGGCCAGCGCAGCAGCGTCGTCGCCGCCGCTCTCGGGAAGCAGCAACTCGCCGGCCGGTCCCGACCAAATGCCCAAGGGTTGCGGGGTCAGCATCGTTCAGAACCCGCTCGGGGGACCGTCGAGGTCGCGATCGGCGGCGCGCTCCATCCACTTTGCGGCCGTTTCGGCGCGTTCGCGCGACGGGTATGCGGCGATACGCCGCCGCGCGACGCCGTCGGTGAAGAGGACGTCGAGGTAGACGACCCACATGCCCCCTTCATTCTCGATGCGCGCGTATGCACGGAGCGCGTTACGATCGAATCCGCTCACGCTCGGCGGCCGCCGGGCCGTACCGGCGGAGCAGCTCGTCGGCGACCCGATGCATCGCGCGTTCGACGGCGGGCGTCAGTCCGACGCCCGGTTCGACGCTTTGCGCCTCGATCAAGAACACGGTCACGCGCTCGGGAAAACGATCCTTGAGCAGCCAGCGTCCGAACGCGAGCGCGTGATCCCAGCGAAAGGCGTGCAGGTTCATGCCGGCCAGCGGCGGCGTCTCCAGCTCCTCGCCGGGAATTTCGAAGATCGTGCCCGCTTCGGCGCCGCTCACGCAGGCGTCGACGAGCACCACCTCGCGCGCGCCCTCGAGTTGAAACGCGACGTCCATCCCCGCCGTTCCGCCGTCGGCGAGGCGCACGCCCGGGGGAACGCCGATGTCCCAAAGGCGGCGCACCAAGAGCGGACCGGCGCCGTCGTCGCTGCGGACCAAGTTGCCGCAGCCGACGACGACGACGTCGTTCGCGTTACGACAGAGCGCCGGTTCGATAGCGCGCGATCTCCTTGTGGGTCTTGGCATCGTACGCGTGCACGGTGCAGACCAGGCACGAATCGTAGGAGCGCGCGATGATGCCCAGCTCGAGCGGATCGTCGTTGTCCCTGATCGTCGTGCCGAGCAGCGCCGTTTCGATCGGACCGCGCTGGCCTTTGGCGTCGCGCGGGCCGATGTTCCAGGCGGTCGGGGTGATCACCTGATAGTTGGCGATCTTGCCGTTTTCGATCTTGATCCAGTCGCACAGCGTGCCGCGGGCCGACTCGGTTCCGCCGAAGCCTTGCGCGTCGGGCAGTTCCACCGGCTTGATGTAGAACTTCTCCTTGAGATCGAGCTGGGCGATCCAGTTCTTCACGCGCAGATAATACTTCGGCGCTTCGTGCATGCGCGCGAGCAGACGGGTGAAGACGCTCGGCCCGATCGTGTTGTAGATGTCGAGGAAGAGCGGATCGCTGTCTTGCCAGGCGCCGCCGCCGGTCTGCGCGGAGTTGATCTGGCGAGCCAGCGGACCGGTCTCGAGCGGCACGTAGCCCATACCCGGCACGTCGTAACGCGGCGACTTGGCCCACGAGTACTTGTTCTCGCGCTTGCCGTCGGCGGGGTCGATCGGATCGGTCACGCCGTCGAACGGGTGGAGTTGCGCGCTGCCGCGGAAGAAGCTGTTGGTGTGGTCCTCGCGGATGCGCGACTGATCGAACGGGTGGAAGTTTTTCCCGTCGAAGATGCCGCTCTGTTGGATGACCGCGGCGTTGCGGCCGTCGATCGTCGGATGCGTGTAGTGCTCAGGATCGTAATACGTGCCGCCGGTGATGTATCTGCCGGGGCCGGCGCCGATCTTGTCGAGCCCCGCCTCGAGGGCGAAGCGGATGAAGAGACCGCAGTCGCTGTTGCGGTGGCTCTCGTTCTCGTCGAGCCAGGCCAGGACGTCGGCCCAACTCTTGTTCTCCATCCAGCGTTCGGCGCTGCAGCCGAGCCAGATGTTCTCGAGCCAATTGGTGCGCCAGTATTCGAGCAGCGCGATCGAGCGGGTCACGTCGCTCAGCGTCGGCGCGCACATCACGCCGCCGGGCACCATGAAGCTCGAGTGCGGCCACTGTCCGCCGAGGATCGCGTAGACTTCCACCGGCTTGGCCGACACCTGCACGGCCGGTTCGTAGCTCGTGCCCACGAACGGCGCGTGGCGGCGCACGAGTTCGTCGAACATGCTGGTCTTGGCGTAGGCCTTGTTGACGAAGTCGATGGCGAACAGCGCGTAGTAATAGCGCGGAATGCTCTGCAGCGTCTCGCAGGCTTGCGCGATGTTGCGCACCAGCGTCGCGTTGGGCGGCACCTCGGTGGCCCACGCCGTGTCGAGCGCGTAGCAGGCTTTGTAGAGGTGGCTGCCGCCGCAGATGCCGCAGATGCGCGGCGTCACGATGAGCCCGGCTTGCGGATCTTTCCCCTTCAGGATGATCTCGAAGCCCCGGAACATGCTCGCTTCGGTCCAGGCGTCGACGACGACTCCGTCGTCGAGCGTCACGCGAACGTCGAGATCACCCTCGACGCGTCCGACCGCGCCGACGTCGAGTTGGACGACTTGTCCCATCTGATGTGTACTCCTCGGCTAAACGACGAACAGGTCTTCTTGGGCCCACTTGGGTGCGACGGCGCGCGCGAGCGCGGCCTGCGCGGAGTAACTGATCGGGTCGGTGCCTTCGGGCAGTTCGCGGGGCACGACGTCGAAGGCCAGCGGCGTCTTGAAGACGGTGCCGACGGCGAGATCGTTGTGCGGGAACTGCGGCTCGGTGCAGCCGATGCAGGGCATGCCCGCGCGCGTCTTGCTCGACTGACGGTTCCACAGAATGCGATTGCAGGGCGAATGCGTGAACGAGCCGCGGCAGCCTTGTTCGTAGAAGAGGCAGCCCTTACGCGTGCCCTGCCCGAACTCTTTGACCGACTGCTTGAACTCGAAGTACTGGTGCCGCGTACAGCCCGTCTGCGTGAAGGTCTTGAAGAACGTTTGCGGGCGCTGCAGGTCGTCGAGCGCGATGTCGCCGAGCCGGCCGCTGGCCACCGCGACGAGCACTTGCGTGATCCAGTCGGGATGCGCGGGGCAGCCCGGAACGTTGATCACGGGCAAGCCGGCTTTGCTGCGATAGCCTTTGCCCAAAAACCCGCCGTGCCGGCCTTTGAGATACTGCAGGCCGACGGAGTCGGTTGGATTGGGCTTGGTCGCGGGAATGCCGCCCCACGAGGCGCAGTCGCCGATGGCGACGGTGAACTTCGCCGCCGCGGCGTAGTCGCGCACCCACTCCATCATCGGGCGACCCAGGAACATGTCGTAGCGGCCCGAGCCGTTGGGGCCCTGGATGACCGTACCCTCCATCACGAAGATGTCGGGACCGCCGTCGGCGAGGACCTTGAGTAAGGTCGACTTCGCCTGTTCGCCCATGAGCGGAATGCACGAGTGATGGTAGATGATCTCGATGCCGAAGTCGGTCACGAGATCCACCACGGTCGGCTCTTCGGCGTTCAAAAACGATTGCGTGTTTCCGTTACACGCTCCGCCGTGGAGCCAAACTACCGTTGCCATAATGTCCTCCGAGTGCTGCGCGCCCGCGCGTCGTGGTGTGCCGAATGAACGGAGGTTGGGAAGCTTGCCAGGACAGTAGCCTACCGGGGTCGCAAAAACTTTCCTGCCGACGCACAGACCTAAACATTAGTTAGGTAGTGCTAGTAAAAAACGAAGGCGGTCCAAAATGAGCGCGCTTCCACACGAGACTTCGAACGGCACCGGATTCGACGGCGGCTCTCGCGAGCAATTGACTGCGTTGTTGGAGCGGGGGCCGGAGATCGAGTATCTGCTCGACGCCGTCGGCCGGCTCCTCAAGCGCAGCCCGGACATTGCGGATAACCTCAACCGTGCGTTCGGCGACGTGCGCGAGCGCGTCGGCGGCGACACCGGCGGCTTCGACCGCTTGGCGCGCACCGTCGGGCAACTCGAGCGATTGAGCGAATCGCCCGCGTTCGGCGCGCTGCTGGAGCGCATGCAGGATCCAGAGACGGCGGATGCACTAGTACGACTAATCGATCGCGCCGCCCGCATCGACTCGGCGCTCCAGGCCCTCGAACGTCTCCTGGCGCGCGCGCCGGAGATCGCCGACAACCTCAACGGCCTGGTGCGCCAAATGCGCGAGCAGAGCACGGGCAAGGCCGGCGAAGCCGTCCGCGAACTCGGCAGCATCGATCCACGCAAGCTGGTGCAGTTGCTCAACGACCTGTTCGTGGTGGTCAACTCGCCGCAGACGCGGGCGTTGCTCGGCTCGAGCGTCTTTCTCGACCGGTCGGTCGCGCTCGTCGATCAGGCCGCGCAGTCCGCGCTCGACGCGACGGCCGATCCGGCAACCGCGCGTCAGACCACCTCGGTCTTCGGCCTGCTGGGCTTGCTCAAGGATCCCGACGTGCAGCGCACGCTGCAATTCGGAATCTCCTTCGCGCGCCGCTTCGGGAAGACGCTCGAAGCGCGGCCGCGGGCGTAGCCTCGGCAGGGTGCACGAACTCTCGATCGCGATGGGCATCGTGGATTGCGTCGCCGAGCAAGCTGCGCGGCACGGCCTCGAGCGCGTGAGCGCGGTTCATTTGCGCCTGGGTGCGGGAGCCGGCGTCGTGCGCGACTCGCTGCGTTTCTCGTGGGAGATCGCCTGCGCCGGCAGCGTCGCCGCCGGTTCGCGGCTCGACATCGAGGACGTTCCCCTCGCGGTCTATTGCGAGCGTTGCGACCAGGAGCGCACGCTCGAACGGTTCATCTTACGCTGTCCCGTCTGCCAATCGCCGACGCCGCGCATCCTGCGCGGCCGCGAGACGCAAGTCGTAGCACTGGAGGTTCCCGACCCATGACCGGCACGGTTGCAATCGAGCAGTCGATCCTCACCAAGAACGACGAACTCGCCGCCGCCCTGCGCGCGCGTTTTCGCGCGTCGCGAACCTTCGTCGTCAACCTGCTCTCGAGTCCGGGCTCGGGGAAGACGACGCTGCTGGAGGAAACGCTCCGGCGGCTCGCGCCCGACTATCGCGTCGCGGCGCTCGTCGGCGACCAAGCCACGGAAAACGACGCGGTGCGCCTCAAACGCAGCGGCGCGCCGGTCCGCCAGATCACCACCGGCGAAGAGTGCCGGCTCGACGCCGACATGATCGGCAAGGCGCTCGAGGGTTGGGACGCCGGCCCGCTCGACGCGCTCTTCATCGAGAACGTCGGCAATCTGATCTGTCCCGCCGAATACGACTTGGGCGAGGATTTCCGGGCGGTGCTCTTCTCGGTGACCGAGGGCGAAGATAAACCGCTGAAATATCCGCTGGCCTTCAACACGGCCCACGTCGCGCTGGTCACGAAGATCGACATCGCCGACGCAGTCGGCTTCGACCGCGAAACCGCGCGCGCCAGCATCGACGCCGTCCACCCCGGAGCCGACATCCTCGAGGTGTCGGCGCGCTCGGGAGCCGGCTTCGACGCCTGGATCGACGTGCTGCGCGGGCTGATCGAAGGGAAGCGCGCCGCTTAATCCGCGGGCGGCTTCTGCTCCATCGCGGCCGAGGCCGCTTCGACGACCTTCTTGGCCTGCTCGGTCATTTGCACGGCCGCCGCGCGGGTCTGCTCGACGCTGTCGTGCAACGCCTGTTGGCCGATCTTGACGTACTCGTTGAGGTGCCCGAGCAGCGCTTCGCTCTGCTCGGCGGCGATCCGGCCGCTCTCGGTGGCGTGTTGCGCGAGCGTGGCCTGCAGTTCTTGCGCGTGATCGAGCGATTGCTGCACTTGCGGCTTGAGCTCTTCGGCGGTCCGGGTGACGGCTTCGGCCGCGCTACGCTGCAGTTCCCGCGCTTGGGCCAGCACCTTGTTGAGGGTCTCGTTCCAGCTCATGGCTCACTCCGCTTCCGGGCGTCAGCGCCCTTCCTCGACGGTCATCACCCAGCGCACCGCGCGGGCGTACTGGTCGAGTTCGCGGGTCGTGCGCAGGAGCCATGCGAACGAGGGATCGTACACCGCGCGCTTGTTGCGCGCGTCGTCGATCCGGCGCAGAAAGCGCCGCGCGTCGTCGAGTTGCTGCTCGAACCGGCCCCAGTGCGCGTCGAGCGACTGTGCGGACGCGTCGGGCAGGCGGTCGATCAAGGGCGGGGCAGGCAGTTCGCGGTGCTTGATCGCGAACTCGAGGCGCGCGAGCGAGTACGAACACGTCGTCGCGATGACGGATCCGAGGAGTTGGACCAGCCTGACCTCCATGGCCGACCGGTTTTCCAGCCCCGGCCCCGCGGTCCCCACCTCCGGGCCGGGACTTTCGGTCTTCGTTCCCACCCTCAGCCGGTCGGCGCGCGTCCCGGCACCCGGCGCCACCGCCAGACGTTCCAGAGGTGCATGCCCGTCACCGACGGCACGATGCCCGCGACGTCGTCGCGGAAGCCCACGCCGTCGCGCGTGAATCCGAGGAAGAGCAAGTCGCTTCGGTCGACCAGCCGGCGCGCGATCGCGCGGTCGCCCTCGGCCTGGCGCAACGGATCGGCGGAGTCGAGTTCCTCGCGCGCTGCGGCCTCGATCGCCGGGTCGCAGACGCGCGCGAGGTTGTCGCCGTTCGGCGGGCGATCGGCGCAGCGGAAGAGGTAGGAGTGATCCTCGACGCTATTCGGTTGCCAGCCGCTGTATTCGAGGTCGAAGCGTCCCGTCTGATTGATGCCGCCCTGCGCCGCACTCGCCCAAATGATGTTGTAGGCGTAGCTCTTGAGATTGGTCTTGATGCCGAGCCGCGCGAGATCTTGTTGCAATAGGAGGTTGAAGCGCCCGGTCGCGGGCGATTCGGTCGCCGCGACGGCGTCGAGCACGAGCGGGCGGCCGTCTTTGACGCGGACGCCGTCGCGCAGATGCCAGCCTGCGGCGTCGAGTTCGCGTGCCGCCGCGATGGGGTCGAAGCCCGGCTGTTTGAGCGCCGGATCGAATGCGAATTCGCCGGGCAGCCGGTCGCCGTCGCCCGGCACCCAGAGGTCGCCGTCGAGCACGCGCATGATTCGGTTTCGGTCGACGCCGAGTACGACGGCCCTGCGCACGCGCGGGTCGTCGAGCGGCCGGCGCGCCGTATCGAAGACGACGAAGTCGAACTCGTTGTGCGGTTTGAGGATCGTCGTCGTGCCGCTCACGGCGCGGACCGCCTGGAGATAGGCTCTGCCGGTCGTCGTGCGGGCTACGATGACGTCGAGCGCGCCGCTCTTCCACAACGCGAGCGCCGAGTTGGGATCCGGCACGATCGAGACCGTGACGCGCTTGAAGCCCGGCGCCCCGCGAAAATAGTGCTCGTTTGCCGCAAACTCGAGCCGCGAGCCGCGTTGCCACGAGACGAGCCGGTAGGGCCCGAGTCCGACCGGCGCGCCGTTGTAGGGATCGCGGTTGAGGTCGTGCTTGCCCGATAGCAGATGCGCGGGGAGAATCGGATAGGGGTCGTTGGCGCCGAGGCTCAGCACCGACGCGACGAAGGGCGAGAACGGGCGGCGCAAGCGCACGCGTACGGTGTAGGCGTCGAGGGCGCGATAGTCGCGAATCTGATCGAACCCTGTGCGGTCCGGCACGTTGTTGGCCGGATTGAGCACGGCCGCGATGCTGAAGAGCACGTCGCGCGCGTCGAACGAGGCGCCGTCTTGCCACGTGACCCCGCGCCGCAGACGATACGTGATCGTGCGCCCATCCGGCGAGATGCCGCCGTTGGCGAGCGTCGGCACCTGCGTCGCGAGATCCGGCTGCAAGCGGCCCTCGCCGTCGGTCGTCAGCAGAAACCCGTGAACGAGCGGCGAGAAATAGGTGACCCCGGCGTTGTCGGTAACGAGCGGGTTGAGTCCGGGCGGGTCCGCGCCGGATACCAAACGCAGCGTATCGCCGTTCGTGGGCGTCGCTGCGCCGCCGCACGCCGCGAGCGTCCAAACCGAAGCCAACAGCAGTGCGCTGCGGAGACCTCCGACGAACGTGGCGAGTCCGGCCCGCATGGTCGAGGGACCTTCCCGGGCGACGCGCTCGGCCCCCTCGCGCGCGGTCGAGGCCGGGGCGCGCGAGCCGTCGAACGCGCCTTTCCAGCCAGAATGACTGTAACCACGGCGGCCCCCGGTGCGGAACGGGAACTGAGCGAGATCGTCGGCGCTGCGAACTGCATCGTCGATCCCGGCGAACTTCGTACCTACGAATGCGACGGTCTCACCGGCACGCGCGTGCGTCCGCGCGTCGTCGTGCTGCCTGCCTCGACCGAGGAGACGGCGGCCGTCGTGCGGGTTGCGCGGCGCTACGGGCTGCCGATCGTGCCGCGCGGGTCGGGCACGGGCCTCTCGGGCGGCGCATTGCCGGTCGAAGGCTGCATGGTGGTCGGCCTTTCGCGCATGAACCGCATCCTCGGGGTCGATCTCGAGAATCGCCGGATGCGCGTGCAGCCCGGCGTCATCAACCTCGACGTCTCGCGCGCCATCGCCGGCGCCGGTTACTATTACGCGCCCGATCCGTCGTCGCAGAGCATCTGCTCGATCGGCGGCAACATCGCCGAGAATTCCGGCGGCGCGCACTGTCTCAAATACGGGTTCACCGTCAATCACGTGGTGGCCGCAACGCTCGTGACCTCCGACGGCGAAATCGTCGAGGTCGGTTCGGCCGCAGCCGATCCGCTCGGCTACGATCTGATGGCGGTGCTGGTCGGTAGCGAAGGTCTCGTGGGCATCGTCACCGAGGCCGTGGTACGCATCCTGCGCACGCCCGAAGCGACGCGTACGTTCTTCGCGACCTTTCCGTCCACCGACGAAGCGGGCGCGTGCGTCTCGGGCATCGTCGCCGAAGGCATCGTGCCCGCGGCAGTCGAGATGATGGATGCGCTCGCGATCGAAGCGATCGTCGCCGCAACGGGCGTCGATTGGCCGCTCGACGTCGGCGCGGCGCTCTTGATCGACGTCGACGGACCGCTGGCCGAAGCGGAGCACACCTCGGCGCGCGCGGTCGAGATCGCGCGCGCGAGCGGCGCGCTCGAGATCCGCACGCCGCGCGACGCGAACGAACGCGCTTTGATGTGGAAGGGTCGCAAGTCGGCGTTCGCCGCGGTCGGCCGCTTGAGCCCGAACTACTACGTGCAGGACGGCGTCATTCCGCGTTCGGAGATCGGTGCGGTCTTGCGCGAGATCGCCGAGGCCGGCGCGAGCGCGGGCCTGCGCGTGGCCAACGTTTTCCACGCCGGAGACGGCAATTTGCATCCGCTGGTGCTCTACGACGCGCGCATCCCGGGCAACGAGGAATCGGCCGAACACGTTGCGGGCGCGATCCTCGAGATCTGCGTGCGCCACGGCGGCTCGATCACGGGCGAACACGGCGTCGGCGCCGACAAAGCCGCGTACATGGGCCAAATTTTCAGCGACGACGATCTGGAAACGATGAACTACGTTCGCTGCGCGTTCGATCCGGAGGTCGCGTTCAATCCCGGCAAAGTCTTCCCCACGCCGCGCCTGTGCGGCGACCGGCCGGGTCCGTATCACGCCCACGCCTCGGAGCTGGACGGAACGGCCGGGCGCGGATGACGCTCGCGCCGCAGAGCGTCGACGAAGCGGCGGCGCTCGTTCGCGAGCACGCGCACGACGACGCCGCCTTCGTCTTCAGCGGCGGCGGAACCGATAGCGGCTTGGGCTACGAGCCCGAACGCGCGGACGCGACCCTCGATACGCGCGGCCTCAATCGCGTCGTCGACTACGCGCCCGCCGACATGGTGATCGCCGTGGAAGCGGGCATGACGCTGGCCGCGTTGCAGGCGGAGTTGGCGCCGCACCGCCAACGTTTAGCGCTCGACCCGGCGTGGCCCGAACAGGCGACGATCGGCGGCCTGCTGGCCACCAACGCGTTCGGTCCGCGGCGCACGCGCTTCGGCACGCTGCGCGATCTCATCGTCGGCGTTACCGTCGTGCGCGCCGACGGCACGGTCGCGCACGGCGGCGGCAAGGTCGTCAAAAACGTCGCGGGCTTCGATCTGCCCAAATTGATGGTCGGCTCGCTCGGCACGCTGGCCTTGATCGTGCAAGCCACGTTCCGGCTGCATCCGCAACCCGAATGCGAGCGCTGGTACGAGGTGGTCGGACTCTCCGCGGAGACCGTCGGCGCCCTCTGTCGCGGCCTGCTCGAACGGCGGCTGGAACCTTCGGCGGTGGTCGCGCGCTACGAACCGGGGACGCGCTACACGCTGCACGTGCTCTTCGAAGGTTTTACCGCAAGCGTCGACGCGCAGGGCGCGGCGTGGCTCGAACTCGCCCGCAACCTCGGACTGGCCGCGCACGATCCCGGCGTCGACGGCGCGCCGGTGCGCGACGAAACGGCGCACCCGCGCGGCGCGCTGCGCGTGCGCATCAGCGCGCCGGCTGCGGCCTTCGCCGAGGTCGACCGCGACGTGCTGACGCCGTTGCGCGAACACGTCCAAGGCGAAAGCGTCGCCTATCCGTTGGTGGGCACGTTCCTGTTGGGCGGCCGGTCGCGCGACGGGGCCGACGTCGCCGGAGCGCTGGCCCGAGCGCGCACGGCCTGCGAGACGCTGGGCGGCAACCTCGTGGTCGCCGACATGGATGCCGACCTGCGCGCCTCGATCGATCCGTTCGGAACGCTGCCCGCGTCGTTTCCGATCATGCGCCGGCTCAAGGAGCGCTTCGATCCCGAGCGGCGCTTCAATCGCGGCCGTTTCTTGGGAAGGCTGTGATGAGCGAAACGACCCGAAGCTTCGACGAACTGCTCTCCGATTGCGTGCACTGCGGCTTCTGCCTGCCCGCCTGTCCCACGTACAAATCGTGGGGCTACGAGGCCGACTCACCGCGGGGCCGCATCGACTTGATGAAGGGCGTCGAGCAGGGCGCGATCGACTTGAGCGACGCGGTGGTCGAGCACTTCGATCGCTGCCTGGGCTGCATGGCCTGCGTCACCGCCTGTCCCTCGGGCGTGCGCTACGACCTCTTGATCGAAGAGACGCGCGCCAAAGTCGAGCGCGAGCATCGCCGCGACCCGGCCGACGCGACCTTCCGCGAGTTCGTCTTCGCGATCTTTCCGCGACCGGATCGCCTGAAGCTGTTGGCGCCGTTGCTCTATTTGCTGCGCAAGACCGGACTGCAGCGGCTCGCTCGCGAGAGCGGCGCGCTCAACCTGCTCGACGAGCGCCTCGCGCAACTCGACGCGCTCGCTCCCGACATTTCCCTCGCACAGTTGCGCGCGCAGCTTCCCGGCTTCACGCCCGCGAAGGGCGCGAGGCGCGGCGTCGTGGTGCTCGTCGCGGGCTGCGTGCAGCGCGTGTTCTTCCCCAACGTCAACGCCTCGACCGCGCGCGTGCTTTCCGCCGAGGGCTACGATGTCAGCGTCCCGCGCGGCCAGGGCTGTTGCGGCGCGCTGTCGTTGCACGCCGGACGCGACGGCGAGGCGAAGGGCTTCGCGGCGGCGCTGCTCGACCGGCTCTGGCCCGAGAGCGGCGAACGGCCCACGGCGATTTTGATCAACGCGGCGGGTTGCGGCTCGACGCTCAAAGAGTACGGGCAACTGCTGCGCGACGATCCGGTCCGAGCGCAACGCGCGGCGCAGTTCTCCGCAGCGGTCAAAGACGTCAACGAGTTCCTCGCCGGCATCGAGCCGCGCGCGCGGCGCGGCGCGGTGCCGCTGCGCGTGGCCTATCACGACGCCTGCCATCTCGCGCACGCGCAGGGCATCCGCGAAGCGCCGCGCGCGTTGCTCTGCTCGATTCCCGGCCTGCAACTGCTCGAGATTCCCGACGGCGACCAGTGCTGCGGGAGCGCGGGCGTCTACAACCTCTTCGAACCCGAGAGCGCGCGCGAGATCGGCGAGCGCAAGGCCAACAACGTTGCCGCCGTCGCGCCGCAGTTACTGGCCAGCGCCAATCCCGGCTGCACGCTGCAGATACGCTCGCTGCTCGGCGCCCGCGGCATCGATCTACCGGCCGCCCATCCGATCGAAATCCTCGACGTCGCGCTGGCCAACGCGACCTGACGCCGCCTCGCGCGATTCGTTTAGAAATCTTTACAAATAACGAGGATGCTCCTCGTGCCCGCCACGCCAACTGCGTGGTCAATGTGCCCTCCCGCAGGGCGTGCGCGCCGGAAGCCAACGGAACCGGCGGCCCCAATGCTCTTTCGAGCCGATGACGAACGGCTGCGCCGTTTGCTGGACCGCTTGCCGGGACTGGCCTGGCTGGTCGATGCCGCCGGCGCCCTCGAGTCGGTTCACGGCGATTTGGTGCCCGAGGCCGAGCCGAAGAGCGTCTTCGCCGCACTCGATGCCGACGCGCTGAACCGCCGCGCCCTCGCCGGCGAAGCGGTGTTTTTCGAGATCGAACTGGACGAACGTTCCGTTCGCGGGTTCGTCGAACCGGTGCGCGAGGGCGAGTCGATCGTCGGCGCGGCCGGCGTCGCCTTCGACGTCAGCGCCGAGGTGCGTGCGGTGCGCCGACTCGCGCGCGCGGAGGACGCGCTGGCGATGGCGCAGAGCGCGGCGCACCTGGGCAGTTGGGATCACGATCTGGCCGGCGGCCAAGTCGTCTGGTCGGGGGAACTCTACGCGTTGTGCGGCGTGCGTCCGGGCGACTTCGAACCGGAGGCCGCTTCGCTCGTCGACTTCACGCACCCCGACGACCGGCGCGCGGTCGCGGCGGCGCTCGCGCAGGCGCGAAAGAAGGGCGGCGCGTTCGCAATCGACGCGCGGCTCGTCGCCGCTGACGGTACCGAGCGCTGGGTCGAGCATCGCGGCCGCTTCGCCTGCGATCCAAAGGGTCGCGCCGTGCGCGCGCTCGGCACCGCGCTCGACATCAGCGCGCGCAAGCGCGTCGAACTCGATCTGATCCGTCAAGCGCACTACGACGAATTGACCGGCTTGCCCAATCGCACGCTGCTGCACAAGTGGCTCGACGAAGCGCTCGCGCGTGCGCGCCGAGACGGGACGCGCGTCGCGGTCGCCTTCGCCGACCTCGACCGCTTCAAGGCGATCAACGATACGCTGGGCCACGCCGCCGGAGATCGGCTCTTGCAATCCGCCGGGGAACGTATCGCCGCGCTCGTGCCCGAGGGAACCTTGACCGCGCGGCTCGCCGCGGACGAGTTTGCGATCGTGGTGCCGCAGGCGGGCGCCGCCGTCGACACGGCGCGCTTGGGCCAAGCCTTGGTCGATGCGTTCGCCCAGCGATTCGAACTCGACGGCCGCACCCTCTACGCGCCCATCAGTTTAGGCATCGGCTTGTTTCCCGACGACGGCGAAAGCGTGGCCGATCTGCTGCGGGCCGCCGATGCCGCGCTCTCGCGCGCGAAGGCCGCCGGTGGAAACGGTTTGCGCTTCTATAGCGCCAACGTGCATCGCCGTGCGGTCGACCGGCTCTCGCTCGAAGCCGATTTGCGCGCGGCCATCGAGCAGGAACGCTTCGCGCTGCACTATCAGCCGATCGTCGGCGCGGGCGCGGTGATCGTCGGCGCGGAAGCGCTGATCCGCTGGCCGCATCCCAAACTCGGCTTGATTCCGCCCGGCGAATTCATCCCGTTGTGCGAAGAGACCGGACTGATCGTGCCGCTCGGCCGTTGGGTGTTGCGCGAAGGCTTGCGTCAGATGAAAGCCTGGGCGGCGCAAGGCGCGGAGCCAGGCCGCATCGCGATCAACATGTCCGCCCGGCAATTGCTCGATCCGCAACTCGCGGGCACCGTGCGCGACGCGCTCGCCGAGAGCGGCTTCGCGCCGGAGCGTCTCGAACTCGAAATCACCGAGAGCGCGGTGATGAGCGATCTCGCCGGCGCGAAGCGAGCGGTGGCCGA
>Ga0326727_10003370_pt1 | contig 51262 bp, 29 predicted proteins | sample MB2enrmetagenome_FD_207643 | JGI IMG/M metagenome (GOLD analysis project Ga0326727, IMG submission 207643) | Lab enriched peat soil microbial communities from McLean, Ithaca, NY, United States - MB29MY | ecosystem: Environmental > Terrestrial > Soil > Wetlands > Peat | place: USA: New York...
ATCTCGATCTCGACACTCCCGACAAGACGTATCTTGATTCGAACGAACTCATCATTAATATGGGGCCGCAGCATCCGGCGACGCACGGCGTGCTGCGCGTCATCCTGAAGCTCGACGGCGAAAAAGTTCTTGGCACCGAGTGCGTCATTGGATACCTGCACCGCGGCGTGGAAAAAATCGCCGAGAACCGCACCTACACGATGTTCGCTCCTTACGTCGACCGCATGGACTACGTCGCGGCGGTGTCGAATGGCCTTGGTTATTGCGAGGCGGTCGAGAAGTTGATGAATGTGGAGGCGCCGCCGCGCGCCAAATACATTCGCGTAATTCTGACCGAACTGCAACGCATCGCCAGCCACCAGATTTGGCTGGGCACGCACGCGCTCGATATCGGAGCGATGACGCCGCTGTTTTATACGTTCCGGGATCGCGAAGAAATTCTCAAGATTTTCGAAAAGTACTGCGGCGCGCGGCTGACGACGCACGCGTTTCGCATCGGCGGCTGCCAGTATGAAACTTACGCCGGCTTCGAAAAGGACGTAAAGAATTTCCTGACCTTCTTCGCGCCGAAGATCGACGAATACGAAGCGCTGCTCACCACCAACCGCATCTGGGTTGAGCGCACAAAGAATGTCGGCGTGATCTCGGCCGCCGATTGCATTGCGCTCGGCGTGACCGGTCCAGTGCTGCGCGCTAGCGGAGTGCAGTGGGATCTGCGAAAAGCCCAGCCCTACGCGGCTTACTCCGAATTCGATTTCGAAATCCCGACCGGCACCAACGGCGACACCTACGACCGGTACCTGGTCCGCATGGAAGAAATGCGCCAGTCGATGCGGATCATCGAGCAAGCGGTCAGCAGGATTCCCGAAGGCCCGATCATGGGCAAAGTGCCTAAGGTTATCAAGCCGCCGGTGGGCGAAATCTATCATTCGATTGAAGCGCCGAAAGGCGAACTGGGATACTTCATCGTGAGCGACGGCTCGACCCAGCCCTACCGCCTGCGCGTGCGCCCGCCGTCGTTCGTCAATTTGCAGGCGCTCGATATTATGGTGCGCGGCTTGCTCGTTGCCGACGTGGTCGCCGTCATCGGCACGATTGACATCGTGCTCGGCGAGGTGGACCGCTGATGCCGAATTTCATCATGTCGTATCTGGGCAGCACGGTGACGCCCGGCGAAGCGGGGAACCAGTTCTGGGCGTTGATATATGTGCTCATTATTTTTGCTGGGGTGTCGGTGGCCGTGATCGCGATGAACTGGATCGAGCGCAAGGCGCTGGCCCACTTCCAGGTTCGTCTTGGCCCCATGCGCGTGGGCCCGCACGGATTGCTGCAGCCCATTGCCGACGCGGTCAAACTGATGCTCAAGGAAGACATCATCCCCGCCGAAGCCGACCAGTTTGTTTTCTGGGTCGCGCCGCTGATCGGACTGCTGGCGGCGTTCACCGTTTATACGGTGATTCCGTTTGGCCCTTCGCAGGCCGTGAGCGACATGAACATCGGCATCCTCTTTATGCTTGGCGTCTCGTCGCTCGGCGTGCTCGGGGTCGTGGTCGCTGGATGGGCGTCGAACTCGCACTATCCGCTGATTGGCGCGCTGCGGTCGAGCGCGCAGATGGTGTCTTATGAAGTCGCCATGGGACTGGCCGTCGTCTCGGCGATCCTGATGACCAGCATGAACGCAAGCGGCACGGGCACGCTGAGCATGATCGGGATCGTGCAGGCACAGCAACAGCAGGGTGTTTGGTTCATCTTCAAATTCTTTCCACTCGGCCTGCTCGCGCTCGTAGTTTTTGCCATCGCGATGATCGCGGAGACCAACCGCGCGCCCTTTGATCTAGCCGAAGCGGAATCGGAACTGACTGCCGGCTATCACACCGAGTACAGCGGGCTGCGCTGGTCGCTGTTCATGCTCTCCGAATATACGGCGATGATTGCCGTCTCTTCGATCGCGGTCACGCTCTGGCTCGGCGGATGGCTGCGTCCGTTCCCGAACCTGCTGCACGCGCCGGCGTGGGATTTTATCTTCTCTCTATTTCCCGGCCTCACATTCCTTGGGCTGGCGGCGATTGCCTTTATCGGTACGGCGCGGATGCCGTCGCAGTCCTTCTTCAAGATTCAGCGGATCGGCCTCGCCGTTTTTGCAGCGCTGCTTGGATTCATCGCGCTGCTGCTGCTGGTGATCGCAGTCGCAGGCCGTTCCGCGGACACGAGCCTGGCGGCCCGATTCAACGAGGGCATTGGTTACGTATATTGGTTTGTGCTGAAAGTTGCTGTCTTCATGTATCTGTTCATCTGGTATCGCGCGACGTGGCCTCGTTACCGTTTCGACCAGTTGATGAAGATCGGATGGAAAGTGATGCTGCCGATTTCGCTCGGCGTCCTGATGGTGACCGCCATTGTGGGGGTGATCGTTTCATGAACCCCGGAATGAATGCCGCTCTGAATTCCGGCATGGCCCCGGTCGCGACGCCGTGGTTTTTTTATGCACTAGCGGGACTGGCCGTCCTCAGCGGCGTGCTCGTCATCACGCTGCGAAACGCCGTGCACGCCGCGCTCGCGCTGATCGTGACCCTGCTCTCGGTAGCGAGCCTTTACCTGATGTTGTACGCCCCGTTCGTCGCTGGCGTGCAGATCGTCGTCTACGCGGGCGGAATCATGGTGCTGTTCCTGTTCGTCATCATGTTGGTGAACATCGAACGATCGTCCAAAGAGCGGAGGTTCAATCGCATTTGGCCGGCAGGACTGGCGGCGGCGTGCGCGTTGCTGGCGTTGTTTGTGTCCGCATTCGTGAAGGGCAAGGCACTGTTTATGGATCGCGGAATGCCGCTGCCCGAGTCGTCGAACACGCAGCAGATTGCCACCATGCTGTACGGAGAAGCCGGCAGGATGGGTCAGTATACGTTCGCCTTCGAAATCGCCTCGCTGCTGTTGCTGGTGGCGATTCTGGGGGCGGTAATTATGACGAAGAAGAAAATTTAGTAATTCGTCGTTCGCTGATCGCTGTTCGCAAGACCAACAGCAGCGCCGAGCAGCGAACGACGACGGCGGTTTTTATGGTTCCGATAACAACGGTTCACTATCTCGTCGTTGCGGCGGCACTGTTCGTGCTGGGCGTAATTGGTGTGCTCATCCGCCGCAACGTGGTGATTGTGCTGATGTCGATCGAACTGATTCTGAACGCCGTGAATCTGAACCTGGTGGCATTCTCGCGCATGTGGGGGACCATCCACGGGCAGGCAAACCTGCAAGGACAAGTGTTCGCAATCTTTATCATAGTAGACGCCGCCGCCGAAGCCGCCGTCGGCCTCGGTATTTTGATCGCCTTCTTCCGTAATAAGGAGACGGTCAATGTGGATGAGATTGATTTGTTGAAATGGTGAGAGGGCGGCTCTTAGCTATTAGCTCGTGGCTGTTAGCTACGAACTGCGGGCTTCGAGCGACGATCCAACAGCGAACGACGAAAAGCGAACGACTAACGACCGAAGACTAACGACATGTTCTTTCTCGAACACATCTGGCTGATCCCGCTCTTTCCGGCCTTTGGGGCCGCGATGATGTTCTTTTTCGGCCGGCGACTGCAGAAGGCCACGGTCAACGCGGTCTGCGTCGGCGTGGTCGTCCTTGCGTTCCTATTCGCCTGCTTCACGGTCGTCGAGTACACGAACTTCGCGCATGGGACAGGACATCCTTTCGAGAAGATTGTTTATACCTGGCTGGGCAGCGGCGACGGGCATCTGAACTTCGTTAAGCGCGACGGGAAGTTCGCTTCCTTCAATGCCGACGCCGGGTTCCTGCTTGATCCACTCTCGTCCATCTGGCTGCTTTTTGTCACCGGAGTGGGCCTGTTGATCCACATTTACTCCACCGGTTACATGGCGCACGAAGGAGGTTACTACCGCTTCTTCGGATACATGAACCTGTTCATGTTTTCGATGCTTACTCTCATCCTGGCAAATAACTACATGCTTTTGTTCGTGGGATGGGAAGGCGTGGGCTTGTGTTCGTATCTGCTGATCGGTTTTTACTTTCATCGTAACTCCGCATCGACCGCTGCTAACAAGGCGTTCATCGTCAACCGTATCGGCGATGCGGGATTCATTCTTGGCGCGCTCACGCTCTCCTGGTATCTGGGCTCGTTTCGCTTCGTCGACATCAACAGGCTGGCGCACAGCGGGACGTTTGCAATCGGCGATCCCGTGCTGACGATCGCCGCGCTGCTGCTGTTCGTGGGAGCCTGCGGTAAGTCGGCGCAGATTCCCCTCTATGTCTGGCTTCCAGATGCGATGGAGGGTCCCACGCCAGTTTCCGCGCTGATCCACGCTGCGACCATGGTGACGGCAGGTGTGTATATGGTGGCACGTTCGAATGCCGTGTTTGTGCTGGCACCGACAGCGATGAAGACCGTCGCCATCATAGGCGCACTTACTGCAGTGTTTGCCGCGTCTATCGGGCTGGTGCAGAACGATATCAAGCGCGTGCTGGCTTACTCCACCGTCTCGCAACTGGGATATATGTTTTTGGCGCTCGGCGTCGGCGCATTTGCCGCGGGCGTTTTCCATGTGTTCACGCACGCGTTCTTCAAGGCGCTGCTCTTCCTTGGTGCGGGCTCGGTGATTCACGCCATGAGCGGCGAGCAGGACATGCGTAACATGGGCAACCTGCGCGGGCGCATTCCGACCACTTATAAGACGATGTTGATCGCGACGCTGGCGATCGCCGGCATTCCGCCTCTGGCAGGCTTTTTTTCGAAGGACGAAATACTCTGGCAGGCGTACCGTTCCGCCTACGGCAGCTTTCCCTATCTCTGGCTGATCGGTTTTGTCACTGCTCTGATGACCGCGTTCTACATGGCCCGACTCATCTTCCTGACTTTCTATGGGCAGCCACGGATGAGCCCCGAAGTCGAGCACCACATTCATGAATCGCCGAAGTCCATGACGGGCCCGTTAGTTGTGCTGGCGATCTGCTCGGTCTGCGCGGGATGGCTGGGTGTGCCGGCGAGTTTGGGTGGGACCAACGTTTTCGGGAAATTTTTGGAGCCGGTATTCGCGCAAAATGTCACCGCTTCCGCTTCCGTCATGCCGGCTGAGCCGCAGGAGCCTGCTGGCGAAGAACATCGCGGTTTAGAGTGGACGCTGATGGTACTCTCCGTCGGGGCTGCGGTCGTGGGTGGAGGATGGGCCCATCATTACTATGCCAAGGCCGGCAAAGATTACGCGGAGCCCCTTGCCATCGACGCCCCGTTGCTTTACAACGCGCTCTACAACAAGTGGTTTGTCGACGAGGCCTACGACTACGCTTTCACCGGACGCCGCAAGATTGGCAACGTCCGGCTGGGCGCAATGGGCGCGGGCGAAGCGTCGTCGTGGTTCGATGCCAAGATCATCGACGGAGCCGTCAACGATGCTGGTTGGGTTACTCGCGCCATCGCTACGCTTTCGACTTGGTGGGATAAGTGGATCATCGACGGCCTGTGCGTGAATGGCCCGGCGATTTTGGCGCGGATGATCTCTTATCCGGCGCGGCTGTTCGAATGGGGATTGGTGCAGTGGTACGCGCTAGTCATGGTCGCCGGGCTGCTCGGATTTGGCGTGTATTACGTGTGGAAGTGAAATGCCAGCTCTTAGCTATTGGCTCTTAGCTGTTAGCTAAAAGTCAAGGGCTAAGAGCTAACAGCTAAGAGCTCTTATGCAGAGTCACATACTTTCGATCATTCTTTTCACGCCGCTCGTGGGCGCGCTGGTTCTCCTGTTTGTCCCTAAGGGGAACAAGGATGCGATCCGCTGGATTGCGAACCTCTTCGCGCTGGGCGGGTTCCTGATTTCGCTGCCGCTGGTGCCGATGTTCTGGGCGCTGCGCTTTGACACCGCGCAACAGTTCAAATTTCTGGAAGGCTCGGCGAATAACTGGATTCCCTCGATTGGCGCGGGTTACAACCTGGGCATTGACGGCATCTCGTTTCTGCTGATCATGCTGACTACGCTGCTGGGCTGGATCTCGATTCTGTCTTCCTGGACCGCCATCGAGATACGCGTGAAGGAATATTACGTTTGGTTTCTGGTGTTGCAAACGGGCATGCTCGGCGTCTTCATGGCGCTCGATTTTTTCCTCTTCTTTGTTTTCTGGGAAGCGATGCTGGTGCCGATGTATCTGCTGATCGGCATCTGGGGCGGCCCGCGCAAACTTTATGCCGCTATCAAGTTCTTTCTATATACACTGCTGGGCTCGGTGCTCATGCTGCTTGGCATCCTGTTCCTCTATTTCCATCATCACACAGTTACTAACATCTTCACATTCAGCATTCCCGAGCTTTATAAGACGGCGCCGCTGATTCCGTTCCACATCGCCATCTGGCTGTTTGTTGCTTTCTTTATTGGATTCGCCATCAAGGTTCCGATGTTTCCGTTTCATACCTGGCTGCCGGATGCGCACGTGGAAGCGCCTACGGCCGGCTCCGTCATTCTGGCGGGCGTTTTGCTGAAAATGGGGACTTACGGATTCGTGCGCTTCTCGCTGCCCTTCTTTCCTTCGGTTGTGTCGCACCCGCGTGTGCAAAGCTGGGTGATCGGGTTGTCGCTCGTCGGCATCATCTATGGCGCGCTGGTTTCACTTATGCAGAAGGACATGAAGAAGCTGGTGGCGTACTCGTCCGTCAGCCACCTTGGGTTCTGCACGCTGGGGATTTTTGCACTAAATTCGATGGGACTGACTGGGTCGGTGCTGCAGCAGATTAATCACGGCATCTCGACCGGCGCATTGTTCTTGATCGTCGGCATTCTGTATGAGCGGCGGCACACGCGTGAGATCGTGGAGTACGGCGGCATTTCAAACGTGATGCCGGTGTACGCGACGATCACCATGATCATGTTTCTCTCGTCGATGGGATTGCCGCTGCTGAATGGCTTCGTCGGCGAATTCACGATTCTGCAGGGAGCATTCACGGCGAACTGGAAGTGGGCCGCTTGGGCGGCGCCGGGCGTCGTCCTGGCAGCGGCTTATTTGCTTTGGCTCTATCAGCGTGTTTTTTTCGGGACCGTGACGAATCGGAAGAACGAAAAGTTGCACGATCTTACGCCGCGCGAGATTCTTACGTTTGTGCCGCTGATCATCATGGCTTTCTGGATCGGACTTTATCCGAAACCGTTCTTCCAGATTCTCGAACAGCCGGTCAATCAGATTGTGCAGACGATTCATGATAAGGCCAACGCGAATGTGCCGGTGAGCACGCCGGTTGCTCCCGCACCAGTTCCGCAGGCTCCGCCTGCTGCGATCAAGCCGAAAGTCGTCAAGCCGAAAGTTGTCAAACCTGAATCTGTTAAACCTGAAGTTGTCGCGCCCAACGCGGTCCAACCGAAAGTGAGTAACTAAGTGCGAGGCCTCTCACCAACTGAATACCGGTTGATGTTGCCGATGGTCGAACTTACCATTTTCGCGCTCGGCATTCTGTTGATCGACCTGATGATTCCGCGGGGATGGAAGTGGATTAACGCGGCGGGCGCCTTGATCGGCGTGGCGTTTGCGGCTTTGTGCGTATGGCAGATTCAGTCGAAGCAGCCGCGAGGCGCGATTGGGTTCTATAACTCGCTGTTAGTCGATCGCTTCGCCATCTATTTCTGGTATCTGTTTCTTGCGGGAGCGGCCATCGCCATTCTGATGTCGGTGCACTATCTCGACGTGGAAGATGAGGACCACGGGGAATACTACGCGTTGTTGTTGCTTTCCGTTGTGGGCATGATGTGCATGGCGGCGGGAATCGACATCGTGCTGCTCTTCATTGGGCTCGAGTTGATGGCGATTTCTACTTACGTGCTGGTTGGTTTCTTGCGTCGCGACCGGCGCTCGAACGAAGCGGCCTTGAAGTATCTGCTGCTGGGGGCATTTTCGTCGGGCATCTTTGCCTACGGGCTTTCACTATTCTATGGAATTTCCGGCAGCACGAATCTGGGGATCATTGCCCGCAGGGTCTCGACGCTAGATCCGCACAATCCGGTGGTGATAATCGCGCTTCTGACGACCATGGTCGGATTGCTGTTCAAGATCGCCGCCGTTCCCTTTCATCAGTGGGCGCCGGACGCTTATGAAGGCGCGCCCACCAGCATTACGGGCTTCATGTCAGTGGCGGTGAAGGCGGCGGCGTGGGCGCTGTTGCTGCGCATATTGGTGTTTGGGCTGTGGCCGCTGCGCTCGGTTTACACACCGGTGATTGTGGTCGTCTCCATTGCTACGATGACCGGCGCCAACTTTGCGGCGCTTACGCAGACGAATACGAAACGGCTGCTGGCTTACTCCTCGATTGCGCACGTTGGCTACATGCTGCTGGCGTTTGTGGCCATGGGTACATCGCAGATCGGCAGTCCGGGTTTCAACGACGGCTTCAAGGGAATCCTGATCTACTTGCTCGTGTATACGTTTATGAATCTGGGAGCGTTTGCCGTGATTACGTCTTTGCGGCAGCGCAACGTGATTGGCGATGAACTTGACGATATGGCCGGACTCTACCAGCGCGCTCCGGTGGAAGCCACGCTGATGCTGCTGTTCCTGCTATCGCTCGCCGGCATTCCGCCCGCCGCCGGTTTTCTGGGCAAGTACTACATCTTCCTGAGCCTGATCGAAAGCCAGCATTACCTGCTGGCCGCGCTCGGCGTTCTCTACTCGCTGTTCGGACTTTATTACTATCTGAAGATTGCGAACGCCATGCTGATGCGCGCGCCGATGGAGACTGGACGAGTGCCGGTGAGCTTCGGAATGCGTTGCGCGGTGGGCGTGACGGCGCTGGCGACCATCGTGATCGGAGTTTATCCGGAGCCCTTTATTCGCAGCGTCAACTGGTCGTTAAACATTGTGCAGTCGCCGCATGTGACGGCAATGATCAAGTGAAGCTGCCGAGCCTCCGCCTTGGTCCAGGAAGTTCGCGGCAAACTACAGATCCCTCGCTCTGCTCGGGATGACAACCCGTAGTTTTTTGGCGATTGCTTGCAAGTGGTGCGGGCGTTTGAGCCTCCAACCCGGCGTCTAGCCGATTGGTTTAGAATTTCTCTAAGTGGCCGATAAGCCTAGCCTCGAGTCCGACGCTTCCCGGAAGAAAGATCCACTCGTTTCGCTTGCTCGCTATTCCGAGATAGGGTTCATTATTCCGGCGGCGATCTTGTTGGGATTCTTCTTGGGGAAACTCGCCGATTACTGGCTGCATACCAAGTGGCTCTATCTGGTGGGGCTGTTGTTTGGCGCGGTGGTGGGATTTTGGCAGATGATCCGCATGGCTGTGGGCGCTTCCAAAGATAAATGATGAATGAGCGCGAGCATCCCGACGGGCCCGCGGAGACTCCCGATAAGGGCACGACCGAAGGGCGCAGGATCGAGGATCGCTCCGTCAATGATCGCTCAATTGATGATCGCTCAATCGACAATCTCTCAATCTACGAGCGCATCATTCCTCGCCTGCTGCGCAACATGCTGGTGGTCAGTGTTCTGCTGCTGGCGCCGGCATTCTGGTTTTACCGCTGGGCCGGAGCGATTGGGTTTGCTTTCGGGGCGGCGGTTTCTTACGTTAATTTCCGCTCGCTGACGCGGGGCGTCGAAGGACTGGCCGATCGCATTGTCAATCGGCACAGCCGGGAAAAAGGCGGCTGGATTATCCTGCGCTTCCTGGTGCGCTACGGCTTGGTGGGACTCGCTGCTTATGCTATATTTAAGAGTTCTTCTCTGGCGTTTCGCGGCTTCTTGTGGGGCCTGTGCGTGCCGGTGGCTGCCCTAATGGCCGAGGCGGTTTGGGAAGGCTACGTGGCTCTCCGGCGGGGATCGTGAGCCTCCGCACAGGTGAGCTACCAAGAGAGTGAATGAGAACTGGGTCGTCCCTCCGGGACGCCCTTCGTTTTCCACTTTTCCCAGCGCTGAAGCGCTGGGCTAAGCTGGTTCGCCCCTCCGGGGCTGATTGAAGTATCGAAGTCTGAAAATCGTGACGTCGGAAATCGCATGGAACAACTGGCTTTTACCGCACTTCTGAATCGTCTATTTGGCGCGCCCGTGCTGGCGTTGCTGCTCAAGTTGCACATTCATCCGAAGTATCCGGCGACTCCGATTACGAACAGCTTCGCCATGGAACTGCTGGTGGTATTGCTGCTCACGATATTTTTTATTGCGGTGCGTACACGGCTTTCTGTGGAGCGTCCGGGCGGTTTGCAGCACACGATGGAATTCATCGACGGATTCGTCAATGACTTGGCCAAGGAGACGATCTCGGATCATCCGGGGAAATATGTCCCCTATCTGACCGTGCTGGGACTGTTCATCCTGAGCTGCAATCTGATTGGACTGGTGCCGGGCCTGGAATCGCCCACGGCAGTGCCGATAGTGCCGTTGGGGTGCGCGCTGCTGACCTGGTTCTACTATCACTATCAGGGAGTGAGGACGAACGGTCCGGTCGGATATTTGAAGCACTTCATTGGGCCACAAGAGGGCATGCCGCTGGCGGTCCGGTTGTTCTTGCCGATCCTGTTGTTCCCCATCGAGCTGTTCAGTCATGCGGCGCGCGTCTTGTCGCTGACGGTTCGTCTCTTCGCGAACATGTTCGCCGGCGAGATGGTGACCCTGGTATTTTTCTCGCTGGTGCCGCTGGGTATCCCGATCATATTCGAGGGACTGCACGTCGGCGTAGCATTTATTCAGACGTATATTTTTGTGCTGCTTGCTTGCGTTTATCTGGGAGAAGCGACGGCGCATGAGCACTAGAGATGGTCTCAGGTCTTAGGTGTCAGGTCTCAGGAAATTCAACGGCAGGGTTTTCCCGAGACCTGAGACCTGGCACCTGCCTTTCAGCGTGAGGGCGCTGGCTTATTCGCACGGCGTCAACCACCTACTGGGGGCAATTCATATAAGGAGAAACAAAATGCGGAAAATGGTGATGTTGTTGTTCGTAATGATGATGTTCTCGGCTCTCGCTGTCCCGGCGTTCGCGCAGACCGGCGCAGGCGTGGCTGGTTCGACCAACTGGGTGGCAATCACTTCTGGTTTCGCGATTGCCATCGCCTCCGGACTGGCGGCCCAGGGGCAGGGCAAAGCGGCGTCGGCGGCGTGCGAGGCGCTCGGACGCAATCCGGCCGCGCGCGCGGGCATTCAGGTGGCGCTGATTCTTGGCCTCGCCTTCATCGAGTCGCTGGTGTTGTTCGCGCTGGTAATCATTTTCGTGAAGGTTGTATAAACGAGGTTGTGATTTGTTGGTTTGGAAGAAGCCTCTGCACGCAGGGGCTTTTTCTTTGTAGGACGTAAGTGCGCGATGACTGTGAGCTGACAGCGGAGGCCTGAGAGCTTACCCTAGGTTTTGCGTTCGCCGTCCCAGTTGGCGGCGCGGTTGTCGGGGACTTTTTGCAGGGCCTCGACCAGGATGCGGCGCAGGCGGTAGCGGCTGTCGAGGTCCATGCTGACGAACTCGAACCCGATTTCATTGACGCGGGCGCGGCGGAGGAAGACTTGGCCGCGTATTTTTTTCACGCCCAGAGAGATTTCGACGTGGGCTTCGGAGCCGACGCGAAGGTTGTCGTTGCGCGTGCCCATGCCTCCGCCCAGACTCATCTCGCGCATGACGATGTTCGACTTTCCCCAGGAACTGGAAAGGCTGGCGGAGAGGGTGCGCGGCAAGATGATGCGTTCGTAGCGGCGCTGGCGGACATAGGGACATCCGGCGCCGGAATCTAGAGGGGCGATGGCGAGTTCGCCGGCCTCGAGGCCGCTGTCGGCGAGAGCCTGGGTGCCGTAGCGGGGATCGATCTTGGAGAGCGCCTGAATGGCGGCGATGCGGAGTTCGCGGTGCTGGGAGTAGCCGAAAAGTCTTTTGTCTTCGACGATGGCGCGCAGAACGGGGACGGCCTCGACCTCGCGCAAGCGGCCGAGGGACTCGATGGCTTTCAGTTGCACGAATGGAGGACGGCTGTGAGCTTCGCCAGCGGTGGCCAGCGCAATCAGGCTGGAACTGGCGCTGCGGTCCTGGCTCATGCCGATCTCGTCGATGGCTTCGGGCAGGATGAGGGAGTCGAGCAGTTCGAGCAGTTCGAGCAGAGTGCGTCCGCGGTCGGGCGCGGCGCCGTAAGCGATCTGGCGAACGATGACGTCCTGATAGAAGCGGTTGAACTCGTTCATGCGGGAAGGCAGCAACTCCAGCATCGAGGTGACCGCGAGGCGGCTGAGCAGGCCCACGGTGGAGGCAGCCTGGCGAGGCTGGCCCATGCGTAGAATCTCGCGCAGATCGTCGATGGCGGGTTGTCCGAGTTCGCCGGCGAGTTCCACAATGCGATCGCATTCAACGCGTTTCTGGGCGCGGAAGAAACGGTCGGCCAGGTGCTCGACGGAAGTTCTGGGAAGTTGCTGCAGGACGTTGACCAGATCCTCGGACACCTGATCGGTGTTGATGGCTTCTTCGATCATCTCGGGCAGGCGATTTTCGATGCCGACGCGGGAGCGAAGATCCTGCACCAGGGCAGGCCGCTGACGGGCTACTCGTTCGAGCGAACAGCAGAGTTCAGAGACGGCTTTGTACTTTCTGCGAGAGCAGGCCTCCTGCCCAAAGCGCGCGAAAGCGGCGGCCAGCAGGCTCTGAATTTCGGAGTCGCTTTCCTGGGCCAGTCTCTCGCCGATCATGGCGAGGGCGTTGGGCATGACTTCCTCGGGCGCGGTGGCATAGAGGTCGGCGAGTTGAGCCAGGCCAGAAGCAGTCTTGCGGCGGGGCTCGGCATCCTTGGCGTCGAGGCCACTGCAATAGTTGGAGAGAATTTTGGCGGCGCTGTCATTGTCGTCGCGCTCAAAAAGGAGCTCGACGAACTGGCGAACGTTGCGGGGCGGCACGCAGGCGGCTTCGCCGGAGAGCAGAACGCTTTTTTTGCCGGCCTCGGGAATCTCAGCCCAGAACATGCGGTCGAGAATGTCGGCGTGGGACTCGACCAGAATGCCGGCCTTGGACATTTTGTCTTCCTGGACGCGCAGGATCTGGCGGAGGGTGTCCATCTGCCGGCTCATGTGCTCCATCATGTCGTGGACGGCGTTGACCTTGACTTCGCCGCGCGAATAGCGGTCGAGGGCGAACTTGATGGCCATGCTTTCGGCGGCCTTCATCAGCAGTGGAGTGTCGCTGGTTTCGCTGGCGTTATTTTGGGAAGCCTGCGCGGCCAGACTTTCGAGCAACTGGGCGAGATTGACCTTGGCGCCTTCAGGAGCGTTGCCGAGTTCGACTTTGAGATTGTCCGGGGAAGAATTGGGATCCTGCATGGCCTGGCCAAAATGGGTGAGCAGGCGAATGGTCTGGATGACTTCCTCTTCCTGTAAGGGCACGACGCCGCCCGTCCAGGTTCCGCCCGACGATGCTCCGCCGGGGCCGGTGGCGATGCCGCCGGGAATCGGGATGGTGGGGACACTGCCGAGGGGCGCGCCGCCGGCTGTGCCGGAACTGGTGTTGCTGGCGCCCTGAGCGGCAGCGATCAACTGCAGAAGTTTCTGCGGGTCGTTGAGCCAGTGCTTGAACTCGGGGCCGAGAGCTTGGGCGGCAAGTTGAGCGGCCATGGAATATTCGCCGGTGGAGGGATCGGCGGCGACAAACTTGACTTCATTGATGCGGATCGAAGAATCCTTGTTATCGCCGAGGGTCTCCTTCAGTTGTTTGGCGAAGTCCTGCGCTTTGGATCCGCCCATGGCAAAGGCGCGGACCAAGCGGGTAAAGTCGTCGAGCGTGACCTTGTTGGAGAACAGGATGCTGGAGAGCCCGGCGGCGTTCAGCAACTGCGCGAAGCTGCGCTCGGCCTGTCCGGTTTCGAGCGGGATGCCATCGAGAAGAAGCTTGTTGTCGGAGACACCGAGCAGGAAACCAGTGTCGCCGCTTTTGGGCAGCGCCTCCTGGAGTTCGCTCCAGGCGGTCTGGAACTGGCCTTCGGTACGCTTGTGATTCACTCCATACAGCCGGGTGTACTTGATCAGAATATTGAGGCTGTGGAGGAAAGACCGAGCGGACGCGCTGCGGCTGGCGTCGGTTTGAGCGGCGTTAGCGATGACAACCTCCTCTCGGTATATGGGGCGTCGCACTAAGACTAAGTGGGAAAGTGACCTAATGCACGATTACGGAGGTAATTGGACCGAACGGATGGGCATCAGACGAGTGCACGAAGGGACAGGTCCCGCGGGATGCCGTCGCTCTATACTGATGGCCTGACATGCAGGTGATGCTGGAGACGCGGCAAGCTGCGTCTCTAGAGGAAAGTCTTGATGAAGATTGCCGTGCTTTTTTTTGGCGTGTTGAAGGACGTGCTGGGACGGTCGGGCGAGACGGTTGACCTGCCGGACGGGGCGAGGGTGCGGGACCTGCTCATCAATTATGAGAGAGAGGCTCCGCAGTTTGAAGCGATGGCGCCGTTGCTGGCGATTTCGGTGAATCGGGAATATTCGGGAGCGGAATGCGAGCTGCGCGAAGGCGATGAAGTCGGGATGTTGCCGCCGGTGAGCGGCGGGTCGGCGGACGGCGGCGAAATCCAGAGTCAAGCCCGGGGCGAAGTTCCGGGCGAGGTCCGGATCGTCCGCGAACGGATCGACTCGGAGGCCGTGGTGGGGCGGCTGAAGCGTCCGGCGGATGGCGCGGTGGTGATTTTCGACGGCGTAGTGCGGGACAACACGCGTGGTCGGCGCACGCTCTATCTGGACTATGAAGCCTACGAAGCGATGGCGCTGAAGCAAATAGAATCTCTGGCGGTGGAGGCGGGGACGCGATTTGGAGTGCGAGGAGCCTCGATTGTCCACCGGCTGGGGCGGCTGGAGATTGGGGAGACCAGCGTGTTGATCGTGGTGGCTGCAGCGCACCGCGGCGCGGCGTTTGAGGCTTGCCGGTGGATCATCGACACGCTGAAGAAAACGGTGCCGATCTGGAAGAAAGAACACTTTGAAGATGGAGCGATATGGGCCGACGGGGAGCCGTTTCCCGAAGAAATTCGGCGGCCGGGAGGCACAGCGGGGGAGCAGCCTGCATCCAAATGATTGTTCCAGTAAAGGTTTCAAAGTTTCAAGGAAAAACCAAGTGCCATTGCGGGTCAACCTTGAAACTCTGAAACCTTGAAACCTTGAAGCCTTGGAATCTAATGAAGCGCATCCTACAAGTCTTGTTGTTCCTCGCGATCGTTTACGCCACTGCCGGGTTGATGGCGGAGGAACCGGAAACCACGATCACAGTGGATGTGAAGCTGGTTAACGTGTTCGTGACCGTGACGGACGGGCGCGGGGCTCCGGTGGCGAACCTGCAGAAAGAAAACTTTTTGCTGAAGGAAGACGGCAAGGAACAGAAGATTGCGATCTTCGGCCGGGAATCGGCGCTGCCGCTGTCGATTGTGCTGGCGGTGGATACAAGCCTGAGCACCAGAAAAGATCTGCCGCTGGAGCTGATCTCGGCGCGCAAGTTTGCACATGCGATTGTGCGGCCGCAGGACGGACTGGCGGTGTACAAGTTCAGCGAGGAAGTCAGCCAAATGGTGCCGTTCACCTCCGACTTGAAAAAGATCGACGCCGGAATCGACCGGGTGCACAATGGCGCGGCCACGGCGCTCTACGACGCGATTTTTCTGGGATCGCAGGCGCTGAGCCGGCGGCAGGGAAGAAAAGTGATGGTGGTGATCACCGATGGTGGAGACACCATGAGCCAGGTGAATTACAAAGAGGCGTTGCGCGCGGCCCAGGAAGCGGAATCGATTATCTATAGCATCATCATCGTGCCCATTGAAGCGAGCGCGGGACGGGACACGGGCGGCGAGCACGCGCTGATTCAGATCTCGGCGGACACGGGCGGGAAGTACTACTATGCCACGTCGCTGCCGCAACTGGACGACGCGTTCCGCCAGATCAGCGACGAACTGCGAACGCAGTATCTACTGGCGTACTATCCGTCGCAGCGCTATTCGAGCTCGGAATTCCGCCAACTGCGGGTGGATCTGACGAATGCGCCGCCGGGAGGGCCTTTTCAGTCGCACTATCGCGCGGGGTACTACACGCGCAAGGGGACGTTCTAGGGCCAGGCTGCGAGCTGCGAACCTCAAGCTGCGAACAAACCGGTCGCCCGCAGCTCATAGCTCGAAGCTCGTGGCGCAGTGGCGCGAGATTAGCTGGCAAAAAACGCATACATGGCGACGGGGAAGTGGCTGCATCTAGTAAACTGTTTTATTCCATTGCAGTGGAAACTGAGATCCTTAGACGCGGAATCATTTCGTTCTACTTGAGGTTCTGCCCCAGGAGAGTCACTTTGTTCGATTGGTCTGGTTTGCAGGTTCGCCGTTTTCTGCCCATTGGCATATTGCTCTTTGCCGCGTTCACGGTTTCGTTGTGGGCGCAGGAGGAAATGACTCCGGAAAATCCCACCACCGGCACCATTCAAGGCACGGTGCGGGATGACGACGGCATTGCCGTGGAAGGGGCGCGGGTTTTTTACAGCTCGCAGGCGACCGATACCAGTGGCGCAACCCGCACCGGCAAGGACGGGACGTACGTTTCCGAACCGGTGGGGCCGGGCGTTTATGTGGTGCGGGTGGAAGGTCGCGACATGCGGGTGGTCGAGCGCAGCGTGACGGTGGTGGCGGGGACGCCGGTGACGGCGGATTTCAAAACGGAATGGATCAATCCGGGGCCGGTGCGGCTGGAGAGCAGCTTCAGTGGAGAGGTCAGCGACACGCTGCCCATCGACGGGCGGAACTATCTGAATCCTGGGAGGCTTGAGCCCGGCGTGCAGGTGGTGGACGCAGGGATTTTCGATCCCGGCAAGAGTGGATTCCAATCGCTCTCCATCGCCAGCCAAGTGGGACGAACGACGCACTACGACATGGATGAAGTCGAGGTGATGGATGAGACCAAGGGCGCGGCCACGATGAATCTGCCGGCGGAGGCGGTGCGCGAGGTGATCGTGTCGCAGGTCATGCCGGAGGTGTTTCAGTCGCTGAATGCGGCGGGCTCGGTGCGGGTAACGACGCGCTCGGGTGGAGATGAATGGCACGGCAATCTGTTTGGGAATCTTGAAGACCGTAGTGCCGGCCTGGCGGGGTTTCCGTCAGGGAGCTCGAAGTACAGCCGGCAGCAGTATGGATTCGGGGCGGGCGGCGCGGTGATCAAGGACAAGGCGTTTCTGTTCATTGGCGGGGAACGCACCAAACAGGATGGAGTCTTGCCGGCGGAGTTTGGATTCCCGGCGGTGAACGGGACCGGCCTGCAGAGCGCTTATTTTCGCGAGAATATGCTGACCGCGCGATTGGATTATGACGTCAGCGACGATATGAAGTGGTTTGTGCGGCTCAGCTACGACAACGCAAACCAGATTCCACCGTCCAACAGCCTGTCGAATATTCGCAATCAGGTGAATGTTCCGGCTGCAGTTTTCGGACTAGATTGGAACCGGGGACGGTTTGTGAACAGCGCGCGCTTCGGCTATCAGAAAATGGTGGACGCGATCACGCCCGACCTGCAGGATTCACTGGCGGCGCCTTTCCATATTCAGCTCGGATCGTATGGACTGGGGCCGAGCGTGGCGGGTCCGCGGCAGACGATTCAGCGCGATCTTTTCGGGCGCTACGACAGCAGCACGGTCTATAGGGTGTATCACACCATACGTTTCGGGGGAGCGGTTCATCGCATCGGGCAGGGAGATTTCTACGCGCCAGGAAATGATGGGCCGTCGGTGACCAGTTCGAACGGAATGGACGTGATCAACGCCATTAATAACAACCCGGCTCTGCTGGCTGGAGGGGCGGACAATCCGCTGAACTATCCGGTGGGCACAATCACGATTTTCAACGGGCTGGGGAATTTCAGCGAGAACTCGGCGTTCAACCGGCCGGGCGGCGGACACTTCGACACGCGATTCGAGGGCTACGTCGGCGACACCTTCAACCTGTTTCCGAACCTGAATATTAATTTTGGCGTGAATTATGTGCGCGACAGCGGACGCACGGACAGCGATTTGCCGGCGGTGCCATGTTCGGCGATCAATACCATGATCGTGCAGAGCCCGCCGTGCACGAGTGGTTTGATCCTCGATCAATTTGGGTTGCTACCAAACAATGCCATAACGGGCGCGCACCAGTTTCTCGGCGGACCGGTGAACCAGCCGGATTTGAATTTTGCTCCGCAAGTGGGTGTGGCATGGGATCCGGGACACAGTGGGCGGACCGTGATGCGGGCGAGCGGGGGAATGTTTTATGACAATTTTCTGCTGCAGAATCTCTATCAGGATCGCATCAACCGCTTGTCGAACGGGCAGTATAACCGCGGCCTCACGCTCTGTCCGGCGGGATCGGCGTTGTTCCCGAATGCGCCGAATGGCATCAACAACGCGTTTGTGAATGAGAGCAATGGCGTCGTAAGCGCGGTCGATGGGCTCGATATCGCCACGCAGATTTGCGGGCAGCCCATATTTCAAGTGGCCACCGCGATTCAGGATCTGCAGAAGCAGCTTTTGGCGGCGCAGTCGGGGGTGACGGGCGGGCAGAACGTGTATTCGCTGGCCAACAGCGTGGCCGATTTCGGAGGGCTGCTGGCGCCGGGCTTCAAGACGCCGCGGGTTATCCACATCAGCGCTGGCCTTCAGCACCAGCTCGGGGATCACAGTGACTTCTCGATCGACTATGTGCGCGAGATCGGCACCCAATTCCCGCTGGGGATTGACACCAATCACGTGGGAGCGTCCAACTACCTGACCGATGGCAGCAGCACAAACCCCGCCCTCAATACCTATGCGGCGGAATTGCGGGCAATCACCAGCACGGTGGCGGCAGCGGGATGCGGCCCGGCAACGTACGTTGGCGCGGGCCCTGGGCCTGGGTTTTCGCAGAATGCGGTGGATTGCTATTTGAATGCAGTGCCGGGAGCCAGCATCACGGATTTCGCGCGCAACGGGCTGGATTCGTCGAATGCGTTCTGTGGACCGTTTCCGTGCTCGGTGTTGGGGAAGGTGAACTCGGCGGGTCAGCCGCAGCAGGCGGCGTTCGGCGGGATCAATCCGGCGGTGGGATCGAACATCATGTACTTTCCGAGTGGACGGTCGCGCTATACCGGTGTGCACATGGCTTACCACGCGGTCAGCGGAGAGAGTCCGATGCGGCGCGTGCGGCGGCTTGAAATCGCAATTTCGTATACGCTCTCGCGCTATCGCAGCAATATCGCGGAGCCGAACGGCAGCGGTGGAGATTATTCGCTGATGAACGTGGCGGAAGATTACAACCGGCCGCATCTTGGACATTGGGGCGCCGCAGGGCTGGACCGGACACACCAGTTTACGTTCACTCCGACGGCGGATTTGGCGTATGGGCTGCGGCTTTCGATGATCGCGCATGTGGCGTCGCCGCTCCCGCTGAGCGCTTATTTGCCGCAGCAGGACGGGGGCGGAGTAGCGGGAGAGATCTTTCGCAGCGATGTCACCGGCGACGGCACGGTGGGCGATCTTTTACCGGCGACCTTTATTGGAAGCACGGGAAAATACTCGAACAGCAATGTGACCCAGGCCATCAAGTTTTACGACACCAACTTCGCCGGCAGGTTGACGCCGGCGGGCTCGACGCTGGTGAATACCGGATTGTTCACCTCGCAGGAACTGATTGCGCTGGGCGCCTATGAGCCTCTGATTCAGGCGCTGCCGGGTCATGCGGCGGAGGCCACCTGGCTGAAGACGATGGATCTGCGGTTGAGCCGGCCGTTCCAGGTTGGGGAGCGGATGAAGCTGGAGGCGAACTTCTCCGTGTTTAATGTTTTCAACTGGGCGAACTTTGGGGGCGCGGGCAACCAGTTGAACGGCGTGCTGAACGGCGCACCCGGCAGTTCGCTGAACAATGCGAGTTCGGGGGGCTACTGCGGCGGCTCAACCGCATTCTGCACTTCGCGGCTGGACCGGGTTGTGGCCGGTTCGGGTACGTATGCGAACGGCGCTCCACGACAAATGGAATTCGGAGTGCGGATCACGTTCTAAGCTCGCTTAGGCTGTCTTCGCCCAGGGTAGCCCTGTCTTCAGCTATGGTGGCCCTTACTTCGTCAACGGCGACGTTTTTCGCCAAGAGCGCAAAGTTTTTATCTTCCGCGACATTTTTTCGCAGAACCCAATTATTAACTTGACTTAGTTTGTGAATAGGGATAAATTCCCCCGAGTCAGTGTCGGCCGCCGCTCTTCCCCAGTCGAGCCGCACTGAGCATTTGGGGTAGTGCAACCTTCGAAAGTCTTACCAAAACTTCCAGGGAGGAGTTTCTTGCTTATAAGCGTCCGGGCGGACAGAAATGCCTGTACGGTCTGCGTTTGTAAAAAGGGTTTCTTCCTGGCCTCACAGTGATCCCTCTCAAGGGGAAGGAGAAAACAGATGCAAAACCAGAATTGGCGGTTTTTGAGCAAAGTAGTCGCAGTAGCGGCAGTGGCAGTATTAGTCGCGAGCCTTACATCGTTGGCGGTAGCCCAGAGCGACGACCTGAGAGCGCTTCGCGCTTCGGCGCCCAAGGAAGACACGAACGTTAAGGGAGTCAAGATCTTTGCCGGCCCGCCGGCTGGCTTTGATGCCCTGAAAGGAACCGACCGCGAGTTGGCCCTTTACGGCTTTCCTCCGCGCCCCGACCAGGCCTCGAAGCCAAAAGAGTTCATGCTTTGGCAGCGGGCGATGGGAGCGGCGAAGCATCGCGCGGCTGGCAAGTTCGATGTGAAGCCTTTCTCCAGCACGAATTTCAGGCCATCGAAGTTGTCCGGCGCGACTCAGACCAGCACCGGATCCTATAACTGGAGCGGCGTCGCATCCACCAACAAGAACAAGAAATGGAGTAGCAAGACCTCCTTCGACGAGGTGGTTTCCATCTTCAACGTGCCCGTTGCCCAGCCTCCGTTCGGAGCCTGCGGAGCCGGGATCACCGGGCCGTTTTACGAAGTCAGCTGGAACGGCATCGGCGGCTTCTTCTCCTATGACAGCCTGGTGCAGGGTGGCAGCTTGTCCGCTGCGGACTGCTCCGGCGACACGTTGTACGAAGCCTGGGTGGAGTGGTACCCGAGCTACTCGATCATTGGGGAGTTTTATGTCAATCCGGGCGACGATATCTATGTTGTAAGCTTCGGCGCTCCCGGTACCGACGATCAGGTTGTCTTTGTCGAGGACATTACGCTCCAGGTATACGCAGAGGTCGACTTGGCCTATGTCCAAGGGGATGGGCTGGTGGGCGCCAGCGCGGAATATATCGTCGAGCGTCCCTGCTGCGATGGGGATGGCTACCCGCTTCCGCTGGCTAACACCATCTACGACTTCTTCAACGATGACATTGCTTTCGACTCCACCAAAGCCTTCTATCCCGGTAGCCAGGGCGCGAGCAACTACAACATCAGCATGGTTAATGACACTGACACCCAGTACATCGAAGGTGTGTTCGACGGAAACACGGGAGAACAAGGACTCGAGAGTCTCTGGTTCTATACCGAGGGCTGCGCGCTTAGCGGTGGTTGCACACCCGACTAGCGTCACTGCTGTCTGACTTTTGTTTTAACCTTAAGGCCTACCCGGTGGGTAGGCCTCTTTTTTGGTATGCCGTGCATGATTGATAGCTTTGGGGCGTAAGTCCCCTTCACATCCTTGATGGAGGAGTAGTGATAGCGAAGCGCAAGGTCGTCATCGCGAGGTGGGGTCTGAAGGAAGCGTGGAGCAGCGACGCGAGCCGATGGACAAGAACCGGATAGGAGGCCTACAGCGCTGGTCGAGTTAGCCGATGACAGTCTCAAGGGTCCCGAACAAGTTGCAAAATCTTGCAGCTTGCTCGACTTTTCCACAAGAAAATTTTGTGGTGGGGTTGAATTTCTCCGGATTGCCTTGTACAACTAAGCGGGTTTCGGGTACGCGGGTTCGCGAACTACTTACTCCCCCTGAGTTCGCGGAAGATCCAAAGAAGATCCCCAAAAAACTTGTTCTTGATGCTTGTCCAGGAGTGGACCCTATGCGCGCTATTGCTCACGCTGCAAAAATTTCTGCGTCTTCCTTCACTAGTCAGCTTCACAAAGTTCTCTTACTGGCGGTTCTGATCGCGCTGGCCAGTCTCAACGCTTTGGCGCAGATCACGGTTTCACCGGCGAGCATAAAGTTTACGGCGAAACAGCTCGTCGACACCACGAGCAGTTCCAAACCGGTGACCATCTCCAATGGCGGCGCATCGGCTCAGCCCATCGTTATTGTGATGAGCGGCGACTTCACCGAGACCGACAACTGCGGCGGCAGTGTCGGCGGCGGCGGCTCCTGCACGGCAAACATTTCTTTTGCGCCCACCATCGTGGGAGCCATTTCGGGTGCGGCCAGCATTTACGACAACAGCAAGAACTTGCTCGCCTTGGTGGGCCTTAGCGGAACCGGCGAGGCTCCAGTAGTGACCTCGCCCGCCAGCCTCAGCTTCACGGGCGGGACGGTGGGTACAACCAGCGCAGCCAAGACCTTCAAGATCTCCAATAACACGGCGGCCGCGGTCACTATCACCTCAATCACGACCAATGTCAGCGACTACACGATCACCACCGGAACCTGTTTGACGACACCACTGGCCGCGAGGACAGGAAATTGCACGGTGTCCGTAACGGTAACGCCCAGCTCGGCCGCCGCCGACGGCGCCATCATTATTACCGACAATGCGCCCAACGCCGTGCCACAGGTGGTAAAGCTTACCTCGGCCGCGACGGGCGGCACAGCTCCTCCCATCTCCTTGAGCAAGACTTCTCTCACCTTCAAGACGTTAAGCGGGACGACCAGCGCTGCCCAGACCATTACGGTGACTAACACCAGCGCTAGTTCGGTGACGATCGGCACGCTTACACCGAGCACCGATTACTCAGTCCTTAACAACACCTGTACGTCTGCGCTGGCGGCTTCGGCCAAGTGCACATTTGAGATCGAGTTCAGCCCTACCTTTGTTGGCACCATAGAAGGAGCCGTCGCGGTTCCTTTTACGCCAAGCAGTAACAGCAGCCCGCAACTGGTTAACTTGACCGGCACTTCCGAAGCCGACCTGACGGTATCCCCCACCAGTCTGAAGTTCGCTTCGCAGGGAGTAGGCACAACCAGTACGGCAAAACCCGTCAAGATCACCAACAACAGCCCGAGCGCCGTGACTTTGAGCAGCATCGTGCCCTCCGGCGATTTCCAGATTCAACTCAGCGGCACCACTTGCTCGCTGAGCGGAGGGGCGCTGAATGCGGGGAAAAGCTGCACCCTCGAGATCCAGTTTGCGCCGACCATCGCGGGAGCCATCACGGGCGCGCTGACGGTGGTTAACACTTCCAGCCCAGATCCTTTATTGATCGCATTCTCCGGAACTGGCGTCATCAGCGCTACGGCGACGCTCAATCCGTCTTCGGCCCACCAGGGGTCGAGCGAGACGATTGTCATCACCGGCAACGACACGAATTTCGGAGCGACCACAACCGTTAGCTTTGGAGCCGACATCACCACCGGTACGGTGACCGTGAATGGTCCGACGAGCGCGTCGGTTCCGATCACGATTGATGATTCCGCCGCCACTGGTTCGCGCAACGTCACCATCACCACGGGTTCGCAAGTGGTTACCACAACCTTCACGGTGGTCGCGGGAGTTCCGCAAGTTACGCTGATCAACCCCAATACAATTCAGCCTACGCAAACCGAAAGCGTGACCGTGACGGGAGCCTTCACCAATTGGGCCAGCGGAACCACGAAAGCCAATTTCGGCCCGGGCATCGCGGTCGGAGGCGCAGCCGCCGGAACCTTTGGCCCGGTGACAGTCAACAGCGCCACCAGTCTCACGGCGAGTCTGGTCACTTCCGGGGCGTCCAATGGATTCCGTACAGTACAGATTCAAACCGGCTCGCAAACTCTGACGGTAACTAACGGGATCGACGTTGAGACCTGCAACGGCACGGCGCCAACCATTCTGCACACCAGCCCGGCCAGCGCCGCCACCAATGTGCCGCTGAATGTGCAACCCCAGATACAGTTCAGCGTACCCATGAACCGCAGCACGTTCGCGCTCGGCAACACGAGTCCGGCGACGATCTTCTTCTACGACAACACCACAGGCAAAGAAATACCGGGTTCGATCAGCCTCGATGCCTCGGGCACAATCGCGACTATCGTTCCCAGCGAGGTGCTGCCGGCCGGCCGCCAGATTATCGTGTACTTAAGCTATGCAGCGTACGTGCAGGACACCTGCAGCGATGACCTGGGCAGCACCTACTATTACTTCTACACTGCTTTCGGCCCCAATTCGACGGGCCCGTCACTCACTGGCACAAGCCCGGTCAGCGGCGACACGAGTACTCCGCCGAATGGCAACGCGAGTGGGGGGACGCCGGTGGTCCTGCAGTTCAGCACGCCGATTGATCCGATCACGGCGCAGCTCGGCTTCTCCCTGCAAACCGGCGGCAACGCGGTTCCGGGCAACTTCACTTACTCCGCCAACGATGAGACCGTTACCTATACACCGGTCAATCCGCTGACGGCGAGTACCACCTACACCGTTGGCTACAGCAACCTGATTACCGATAACGAGGGCAATCCGCTGAGCAACCCGGGCAGCTTCAGCTTCACGACCGGGACCGCCCGCGACACGACCACGCCCGCAGTAACGCTCGTCGATCCGCCGAATGGAACGTTCGGAGTGGGTTTGAACGTGACGCCGCACTTGACGTTCAGCGAACCGGTTGATGGGCTGAGCGTCCCTGGGGCGCTGACCCTGTACTACGGAGACGATAGTGTCGTCGTTCCGGCCACGGTGACGGTCTCGGCAAACCGTTTAACGGCGACGATAACTCCCAGCGCGCAGCTTCTCCCGAATACCTACTACTACCTCTACCTGTGCAGTTACACCGACATCGCCGGCAACAACGGGAGCTGCTTCGAGTCGTCGTTTTTCACGGGGAACAGCGCCGTCACCACTCCGGTTACAGTTAGCGCGATCAACCCCACTAACGGGCAGACCGGAGTCCCGCTCAACGCGCGTATCTCGGCGCAGATGAGTAACAACGTCGATCCCACGTCGATCAGCAACAGCTCGATAACGGTTACGCCTTCCGGCGGCAGCGCCATCGCTGGAACCGTTAGTCTGGCCGCTGACGGCGTCACCCTTATCTTCACGCCGACCGCCGCGCTGACTGCTTCCAAGGTCTACAACGTTTCGGTCGGCGGCTTCACCGACATCAACGGCAATGCCGTCACCACCTTTACCAGTTCCTTCACCACCGGCACCAGTTCGTACGGCAGCGGATCGTTCACGCTGACGTCGACGAGTCCGACAAGCGGCGCCACTGGTGTTTCCGTGACCAGTCCGGTTACTTTCACCATGAGCAACCTGATCGATGCGGCCTCGGTGAATCCGAACACCGTCTATGTCTATGTTCTGTCGAATAGTGAATTCGTTGCGGGGAGCTACAGTGTGAGTGGCGCGTCCGTGACCTTTACGCCGCTGACCCAATATCCGGCCAACACGCAGATGGCAATGACCGTGTGCAATCTACTAGACGAGGCCGGCGATACCGTCTGCGCCAACGGAGGATCGTTCACCACCGCGAACTCTGTAGACCACACCGCCCCGACCGTAACCATCTCGCCGGCCAACGGGGCGCAGAACGTCGGACTCAACACGCAGATCGTGCTCACCTTCTCGAAGTCGATCAATGCATCCACCATTACTCAGAATACTCTGGCGCTGTTTAATGGCGATACCTCGCTCGGCTATAGCTACACCATCTCTCGTGACAACCGGACGATTGTCGTCAACTACAACGGCGCAACGTTGCCGCCGGGCGCGACCATTACTATTGAACTGACCAGTGGCATTCAGGATCTATCGGGTAACCCGCTGGCCAATACCAGCAGCCAGTTCACCTTGACCGCGGAGCTTTCGAGCTCCGCGCCGCAAGTGGTCGCGATGCGTCCCGGCAATGGCGCGACCAACGTCCCTGCCAACACGGTAGTGACGCTCTTCGTCAACGCCGCGTTGAATCCCAGCACCGTTACCGGAGCCCTGAACATCACCGATAACGGAGTCGTAGTTTCGGGAACCGTGCAGACGTTCAGCAATGGGCAGGCCATCCTGTTCACACCGGCCGCCTCGTTCAATCCTGGCGACATCATTCAAGTGTTTTTGAGTTCGGCTGCGCTTAGTAGCGACAGTATTCCACTGACCAGCTTCTCGGGACAGTTCACCATCGCCGGATCGCCCGCCAACACAGCGGCCACGGTGCAAGCGGTGAATCCTCCGAACAGCAGCACTCCGGCGCACGCGCCGCTGAATACCATCATTCAGGTGGAGTACAACCAGGCGCTCCAGGCCAGCACGCTCAATAACACCAGCGTGACCCTCTACCAGTACAGCACTGGAACCTACCTGACTCCGACGATATCGCTGGTGGGCACGCAGGTTATTAACATCGCGCCCACCAGTAACCTGGTGTCGGGTTCGCAATACCAGGTGTATGTCAGTCCCAACAATTCCGTGACTAATACTAACGGCGTGCTGGTACAGCCGTTCGCCTACAACTTCACGGCGGGCACAGCCGCGGATAGCGCCGGGCCGACAATCACGTCGGAGGCGCCGACCAACGGCTCCACGGTGGGCACCAACACCGCGGTATCGGTGAACTTCAACAAGACCATTAATCCGGTGTCGGTGACAGGCAGCACCATCCAAGTGAGCGCAGGCTCGACGGATGAAGTACCTTCGAGTATCAGCTTCAGCCCTGACTACACGCGGGTTTCCATCGTTCCCCAGGCGCCGTTGCCGGTGAGCACGCAGATGACGCTTACCATCAACGGCGTGACCAGCGAGGCGGGCAAGGCGGTCACCAAAACGACCACGACTTTCACCACCGAAGCGCAGCCCGATTTCACCGCGCCCTACGTGGTCAGCAGCAGCGTGCTGAACTCGCAGGCGAATGTTCCCGTCAACTCCGTGTTCAGCATGACCTTCAGCAAGCCGATGGACGAAGGCAGCTTTGGCGGTAACACCGATGTCGGGCTCTATGAATATGCCACCGGCCAGTACGTAGCGTCGACGGTTTCGTGGAGCTCCGATCAGACCACGATTTTCATCGTGCCCACCAGTCCTTTGGCCGTCGGAAACGAGTACGAGCTGTATAGCTATTACATGACGGATCTCGCCGGCAATCCCCAGCAGAACTTCGCCATCAACTTCACGGCGGCGTTTACTGGTAACACGAACCCGCCGACGGTGGTGAATACGAGCCCGGAGAACAGCGAGACCGCAGTGCCGGTGAATGCGCCCGTCGAAATTCTGTTCAGCGAGCCGATTCAGCCCACCAGTATTGGCCAGATCACGGTCAGCACCGGTGGCAATCCGGTTGCGGTCGCGCCAGCGTTCAGCGACGCCAATCAATTGCTGACGCTGACGCCGACGCTGCCTCTGCTGGCTTCCAATGCCACTTACACCATCACCATTACCGGAGTCAAAGACACGGCCGGCAATGTCATGTCGGGCACGGTTACCAATACCTTTACGACCGGACCGACTTTCAATCTGCTCCGTCCATCCGTAACCCTGGTCGACCCACAGAACGGCTCAACCGGTGTCGGCACCAACGTGAACCCGCGCGTTACTTTTAGCGAGCGCCTCAATCCGCTGAGCGTCGTGAGCAGCTCCAACGAGCTGTACAGCCATGGCTCGGTTGAGATCTACAACGGCAACACTAACCAATATGTGCCCGCCACCGTCAGCATGACCGCGGACCGGCTGACGGCGATTATCACGCCTAACTCGCCGCTGCTGCCGAATACTTACTACGTGCTGTATATCGGATGCAGCGTCTCTTACTATGACGTTGCCGGGAACTATGGCGGCTGTAACGTTTTTACGTTCTTTACGGCTGGCGGGGGGGATACAAACCACGCCACGGTCAGCACCATCAGCCCAGCGAACTCGCAGACTGGGGTACCGCTGAACGCCAGCATCGTCGCCGTGATGAGTGACGAAATCGATCCTACGTCGATTTCAAACAGCTCGATTACGATTACGCCTTCGGGCGGCAGCGCGATCGCAGGCACGGTCACTCTGGCGAATGACGGCGTCACCCTCAGCTTTGTACCGAGCGCGGCGCTGACTGCTTCCAAGGCCTATAGCGTGTCGGTCGGCGGCTTCAACGATGTGCAGGGCAATTCGGTTACTACCTTTACCAGTGCGTTTACGACCGGCACCGGTTCCTACGGCAGCGGATCGTTCACGCTGACATCGGTCAGTCCAGTGAGCGGCGCCACTGGCGTTTCGGTAACCAGTCCTGTGACGTTTACGATGAGCAACCTGATCGATGCGGCTTCGGTGAACCCCAACACCGTTTATGTCTACATCGTCTCGAACAGCGAAGTGGTGGCGGGGAGCTACAGCGTGAGTGGCACGGCGGTAACCTTCACGCCGCTGACGCAATATCCAGGCAACACCCAGCTGGAGATGACCGTCTGTAACTTGCTGGATGAGGCCGGCAATAGCGCCTGCGTCAACGCAGGTTCGTTCACTACAGCGAACACGACCGACCACACGAGCCCGACGGTGGCCATCACGCCGGCCAACGGCACTACCAACGCCGGTCAGAACACGCAAGTCGTGCTCACCTTCTCGAAGTCCATTAACCCGGCGACGATCACCTCCGCCAGCGTGAACCTGCTGAACGGAGACGTCGCGCTCAACCCGTCCACGTCCATCTCGCGCGATAACCGCACCGTCGTGCTGAACTACACCGGCTCGACCTTGCCCGCGGGCGCCACCATCACCGTCACCGCGACCAGCCTGATTACGGATCTTTCAGGAAACGCTCTGGCCAACACGACCAGTGAGTTCACGGTAACGCCACCGGTCTTGACTGCGGCGCCGACGGTGGTCAGCATGCGCCCCGGCAACGGCGCGACCCTGGTGCCCACGAACTCGGCGATCACACTGTTCACCAGCGCTCCCATGAATGCCAGTTCGCTCACCGGCGCTCTGTATGTTTCCCAGAATGGAGTGCTCATCACCGGCACCACCAACGTCGGCAGCAACGGGCAGAGCATTGAATTCACGCCCAGCTCGGCCCTGATCGCTGGCACGCCGGTGCAGGTCTTCCTCAACTCGACGGCGCAGGACATTTACGGCAACTATCTGACGTACTTCTCCGGACAGTTCACCACGGCGGGATCTCCAACCAACACCGCGGCCGTGGCGCAGGTAGTTAGTCCGTTCCCGGGCGCCACTAACGTGCCGCTGAACACCATCATCCAGGTGGAATACGACCAGGCGTTGAAGGCCAGCACCCTCGATAACACGAACGTGACCCTGTACCAGTACAGCACTGGAACTTACCTGACTCCGACGATATCGCTGGTGGGCACTCAGGTGATCAACATCGCGCCGACCAGCAACCTGGTGGCAGGCTCGCAGTATCAGGTCTACATCAGTCCCAACAGTGCCGTGACTAACACCGACGGTGTGCTGGTGACGCCCTACGTCTACAACTTCACAGCGGGCACGGCGGCTGACACCGCGGCGCCGACCGTGGTGACGGTGGCCCCGCCAAACTCCGCCACCAACATCGGCACCAACGCGTTCGTGGCCGTGGACTTCAACAAGACGATCAACCCGGTGTCGGTGACCGGCAGTTCGATCCAGGTGAGCGGAGGCTCGGTTACGGAAGTGCCGTCGAGCATCAGCTTCACCACCGACTACAAGCGCACGATCATCATTCCGCAGGCTCCGCTGCCGTCGAGTACGTCGATGGCGATCGCCATCAGCGGCGTCAGCAGTCAGGCCGGAGTGTCCGTCGCCAGCCAGACCACTCACTTCACCACCATGGCAGGCGCCAACTTTGTTGCGCCTTCCGTGATCAACCCCTCCGTTCAGAACGGCCAGACGGTCGGCACCAACGCCGTCGTCGGCATGCAATTCAGCACGCCGATGGATCCGGGTTCGGTCAACCCGGGCGGCGTAACCACGGATGTTTTCGTCTACGACTACAACCTGGGTGCGTATGTCGCCACCACCATCAGCTTCAGTGCGGACCTGACCACGGTCTTCCTGACGCCGACCGCCGCGCTGACGGCGAGTCATCAGTTCCAAATGTGCAGCTACTACATGACCGACCTCTCGGGGAACGCGCAGAATGATTTCTGCGAAAACTTCTACACCGGAACCGGAACCGAAACCACGGGCCCGGTGGTGCAGTTGGTCAGTCCGCCGAGCGGCGCCACGAGCGTGCCCATCAACGCGCCCGTGGATGTTCTGTTCAACGAACCGATTTCCGGCGCTTCTACGGGGGGCGTGACCTTGAAGCAGGGAAGTACGGTCGTCCCGACCACCACCTCGCTGTACGACGGCGATCAGGGCATCCAACTGCTGCCGCTGGTACCGCTGGCGGCGAGTACGACCTACACCATCAACGTGACGGGAGTTTTGGACATTACCGGTAACACGCAATCGGCTTTCTCGGCGGTGTCATTCACGACGGGGACGGGAACCGATCTGACCAGGCCCACGATTGCGTCGACAAATCCAACCAATAGCGAGACGAATGTTCCCGACAACACCACCTGCCAAGTCGTCTTCAGCGAGCCGATGGATGTTGCAGTATTCGACCCGAACAACAGCTTGACATTGCGCGACGCCTCGAACAACGTGGTGCCGGCTACGATCACATTCTCGGCGAACAACACCACGGCCACGCTGCAGCCCAAGTCGAACCTGACTGGAGGCGGCGCGACCTACTACTTCGAGATTGGCTATCAGGCCCCCTTGTATGACTTGGGCGGAAATCAGCTCCCAGGGACGTACATAACCTTCACCACTCACTGACGGGGCACGGGGCGTTGGCGAGTTTGCAAATCACCCGTAAGCGGGAGCGGGTTCCGGGATGTAGAGGCCCCGGAGCCCGGTCGACGCCAACGACTTCAATGGAACGTTGCAGGCGCTCGCCTTCCCCTTCTCCAGCGCCAGCCTATACAAGTGGGCAGTGTCGAGCACGTGGGCCGCAGGCCAGCTATTGCGCCCATCGCCGACATATGCCGAAACACCCTTTTCGCGAGCCAGGTTGATCGCGTAAGTCACTAGGCCTTGCTTCGACCGTGTCATGGACCTGAGGAAGGCGCACCACAATGACGCGTCCGCCAGCCGCCACCATCGCACCTGCCGCCTCCTCCGAAGCTGCACGAGGAATGATCTTTGAACTCGTCTTCATATCGTTTTCTGTGGCTACCTGGCCAAAACCCGCGTTCGCCATTGCTGACGGGAGTCAGCGCGACTGCCATGCGGCCGCCAAGCGGCGTAGACCTTCTCGCGCCGGGACATTGTTGCGATCGAGCTTTAGAACAAGTCCGTATTCGTAACGCGCCAGACGATAATCGCCGCGCGCTGATGAGGAATCGGCCTGGCTCAGCAGATCCGGGATGTCCTGTCGGCTGAAACCGTCTACCGTCTTAGCCGGTTCCGAAGCGCGTTTTCGGGCAAGCGGTTTTGGTGTGGCTGGCGGTGCAGTTTGCTGGTCATTCTCATTGTCGCGAGCGGCAGAAGACGCGGTGCGTGAGTCGTGGGCGGTTGCGTTGTCGGCTGCAGGTTGATTGTGGTCACTCGACTCCGTCGCTTGCGGTGAAGGGGGGTGGAATGGATCTGTACGCTTCTGAAACGTCTCCACGGCTGGAGACGTTGCCGGTGCTCCTGAGACGGGCGCGCTGTCACTGATCGGATGATCGGTTGACGACTGCGTCGCCACCGGCTGCAAGGTTGGCACGGCTGCGGGACTTGAAGCCGCCGGAGTTGCGGATGTTTGTGACACGGCCGCCGGAGCATCCGAGGTCTCTGGATTCTGAGGACGGGCGGGCGCGGCGATGTGCTCATCAGCGGCAGGGCGAGGAACCTGCGTGGAGTCCCCACTTAGCTTTTTAGCGCTTGAAGTCAGGACTTTGATCTTGCTTTCTAGTTTCGCAACGAACGGAGGAAACGCGCCCGTTTGGGAACGAATGTAGAGAGCCCAACTCGCTGCCGCGATGAGAAGGAGGACAGAGCCCAGAATCAGACGCGGCCAGATACGCGGTGGAGTTGCCTCGAGTTGAGGGGCACGCCGAGCGCTTGCAGGGGTTGGCGGCCGGTTGCCGACCACCTTCTCTGCGGGAACCGTCGCGGGCGGGGTGAGCGGTATGCGAACCGATTGCTCCAGGAAGGCCTGCCGCATTTCCTCGCAAGTCTGGAATCGATCCTTGGGATCTTTGGCGAGGGCTTTCCGAATGACGGCATCGATCCCGCCGGGAATCGCCGGGTTAATGAGCGATGGCGCGACGGGATCCTCATTCACGATCTTGTAGAGGACAGTCGCGATATCGCCAGCAAAGGGCTTTTCGCGGGTCAGCAATTCATAGAAGGCAGCACCCAGGGAGAAGATGTCGGCGCGATGATCCACTTTCTTGCCGGCGATCTGCTCGGGAGACATGTAGCCAGGCGTACCTATGACCAGCCCGGTTAGCGTGAGGGTCGTGTTCTCGATTTTGGCAATTCCGAAGTCGAGGACTTTGATGGCACCTTCGTCGGTCACCATGAGGTTGGCCGGTTTCAGGTCGCGGTGAATGACACCGCGGGCGTGTGCAAAACCGACCGCGGCTAAAATCTGGTCAGCCCAAGAGAGGAGCGTGGGGAGGGAAGGCACGCCAACATCAGCCAATAGATGGGCCAGGGTGGTTCCTTTGACGAACTGCATGCTCAAATAAATGGCGCCGTTTTCTTCGCCAACGTCGTAGATGGTGATGATATTGGGATGATCCAGTCCGCCGGCCGCTTTGGCTTCCTGCTTGAGCCTCTCGATCATCTGGGCGCGATCGGGAGCATTACTGTCGATCAGAATAGTCTTGAGCGCGACGGTGCGGGCAATTACGGGATCGAATGCTTTATAGACGGCTCCCATGGCACCGCGCCCTAACTCTTCCTGAATCTGGTAACGGCTCAATGCTGTGAGGTTCGCCAGGCTCGCCGGACGCAGGTGCCCAGAGGGGGGCTCGTCAGCAGATCCCCGCTGCTCAACCCCGACGTTGGGTGGTTTTGCCAATTCCATGAGAAATCTCTAATGGACTGTCATCGCAAATATGCGGAAACGCACAAGTTATCGAGCCTGTGTGCTCCATCTTCAATCATAGCCCCGCCACGTTTTGCTTCCCACTTACTTTAGTTTTGATTGGGCGATCGATCTTGTTTCAGCCGTTCCTTCCCGCGAGAAAATGTAGCTTGCGGATCTTTATGAAATCGTCGAAACCCATTTCTTTCGCCTCCCCTTCGAAGCGGCCGACCGCGATCTCTCGTCTCGAACGCTGCTCGGTCGCGGTTGTTCTCGTCGTTATTCTTGTGGGTGGAGCATCGATTACGACTTACGCCAAAGATGCCTCCCTGACCGCGGTGGTTTTGTTCGACGGCCCTCAGGGCGCGGCGTATGTAGAGATCACGGAAGCACTACTGAATGGAAAGATCGAAGTTCGCAGCTGTGACGGGGTTTCGAGGCTCGACAAGAATACTTATAATGGGCTTCCGCGCGCGTCCCTGGCGGGCGCTAGCTCACTTCAGCGGCGCGCAGACGGCGTGCTCACGCTAACGGCAAACGGCAAGTCCGTCTGTGTTGTTCCCAGCAATCTGAAATTCGAACGGAGCGTTGAACTCACGCCAGCGGCGGCAGCTGAACAAGCCATGATTCGCGGTACGCCTGTCTCTTCATCGCCTCGCGATGCCATGATCCCAGCATTCAAGCCCGGTGTGCAGTTGGTGTTTATCGCCGCTCCAGACGTTGAACTTGCTGACTTCCTGCGGGCACAGCGAGCGAACACGGTCAGAGACTGGGAGGATTTCTTAACGCGTTATCCGTCTTCCGCACGCCGAGCATCCGCTCAAAATGCCATCGCGGGATTTCATCAGGCGGCAGCCGAAGCTGCTTTTGCGCAGTATCAAGGTTCGAGCGGAGCCAAAACGCAAGACCTCGCCATGCTGCGGCAAGCGAACTTGGAGGCGCAAACCGCCAGCCAGTCGTCTCCAGGCTACAACCCCGCTGCGCGGTTAATCGACGACATAGGGCGCGAATTGGACAACCAGGCGCGACTCGATCAGACACGCCTGCAGGCGTACCGAAAAGCCCTGCAAGACCATACGCCTGGGTATTCGCAACTGTCTGCCGCCAAGCTGCATGTAGAACGCCTGTTGGAAGTCCGGCCGGACTATGCTCCTCTGCTCAGTCTCCAGCGCGAGATTGCCGCCGAGCAGCGGAAACTGGAAACGACCATCGTGAACGCGCAGGTGTTGGTGGCAGAGTCGCGTTACGACCAGGCCGTCAACTCGCTTGGTCCCTATGTCGCATTCGCTTCCGAAATACCCCGCTTGGATGCCGTGCTCAACGCAGCGTTCCAACACCACTACGAACGCGGACAAAAACTGGCGGCTAGTCAGGACTGGGAAAAAGCAAGCGTCGAGTTTGGCAACGCGGCGGCCATCCGGCCCGACCGCAAGGATGTCCAGACCGCCGCCGACAACGCTGCCGCTCAAATCGAGGCCCAACGCAATCGGCAGGCGGCAAACGCCGCCGTTCTCGAGAGCGACGAGTACGCGCGGAAGAACCAATTTGTCGAGGCCTATAACGTACTCGCCGACTTACCCGAGAAACAGCGCGCCCTGGTAACGTCGCAGCTCGCGGCGTTGTCGCACGCCTATATCGGCGCCGCCGTGCAGCGCGCACAGAAAATCCAGGAGTCGCACGTTCCGATCAAAAACCCCGCTGACGAGAATGCAGCGCTGGAGGCCTATGTTCTGTGGGATCGCGCCAGCTCTCTAGGGGATGACCCGGCGATCACCCTCAAACGCGATTTCCTTTCCGCCAAGATCAGTGCTTACTACCTCGACCAGGCCAATCGATATCTGCAGAAGGCTTCGGGATCCGGAGCCGGTGTTGGTTGGCTTTACCTGAAACAAGCTGTTCGTTACGGGATCACCAATCTCGACAGTCTGAAAGATGAGATGGCCCGTTACGAACCACTTTATCAACGGCGATCCCAACTCTCGATCGGCATCGAGTTTCGCGATCAAACCTCACGTCGCGACAGCCATGGTTTCGCCGACCAGCTTGCAGACGCGGTAACCAGGGGACTCGATTCCTCCGGGATGCCGATTGCGGTCATGCGTAATTCCTCGGAGGTTGAGGAAGCCCAACAGCCCAATTTCACGCTCGTCGGACAGGTTCTGGAACATCGCATGGTCAAGAACGCGAACCTGGAGGCTCCGGAATCGAAATACCGGGCGGGCACGCACGAGACAAGAAATCCGGCTTGGCTGCAAATCGAAAGCGGCCTTGATACCGCTCAACAGCAGCTCAGCTCGGCGCAACATGCGCTGGCTGACGCCCAGGCCCAACACAAGAAGAAGCAAGTGATTTCAGATGCCAGTGACGCGGTGCAGCAGGCACAGAAGAGCGTCGACGAGTTGCGACATAAGTTGGAAACGACGGAGCAGAGCCACGTGGAGACGGTGGTTGAGTCTTATCACTACACAAAGAAGACCATTGATCTGACGGCGTCGGCGAAGATCGAATTCCAGTTCCGCGACCGGTCGGGTAATTTTGTCGGGCAGCCTGCCGATGTGCGTAAGGACAAACGCGCCACGACAGTCGTCTTGCAAGATGTCAAAGCGGAAGATACCGAAGGAATCACCAACCAGGGGGTGGAACCGGACGGGGCGCAGTTTCTGACCGATCTGGAAATTGAGTCCCGGAATGCCTTGATCAAAGGGGTGCGAGAAAGAGCGGCGGAGCTACCGGCGGCAGTTTTGCAGGCAGCGAAAACACTGGCGCAACAGGGCGACGCGGACGGAGCCGCGGAATTGTATGTGCTGTACTTGAATGCAACTCCTCAGGGTGCATCTCCGGGGCGAGACGAGGCAGTCAAGTTTCTGCGCGATCAGTTCAATTTGGCGGTGTCGGCGGATACTAAGCTGTAACCAGCGAATCGATGGCACTTTGTGACTAAAGGGGCTCGATACATTTTGGCGCCTATTGGAACCTGCCAGCGAAAAGGCCATATGGATCGCTCGCTTTGCTGGTGGAAAGGAGTATAGAACCATGGCGGACAGTCCCAAGAGAGATCCGGAGCTTTCGTCTCGTCTGAGGAAGACCAACGAAGAGCTTAAGAACCTGCAAAACTCAGTAAAAACCGGAATGATCAATGTGAAGGTTCTGATGGATTTCCGGACCGCTATCGAACGAGCTCGCCAGGCAAGCGTCCGTACAGCAATGGCTCGATGCACAAGGAAAAGGAGGCGATCCTTACAAGCTGATGGAGCAGGTAGTAAGGCAGCGCGTTGAAATGGCGACTCAGCTGATCAAGGACGTCACAGTTGACCTCGAAAGCCTCGACGTAGACTTCGACACGCCCGGCCTTTCTGCACTCAACACTGCCGTGCGCAAGCTTGGCGAGCGTTTAGAAAAGCTGTTCCCCAAGTGATCTCTGCGCTGCCGCGAATCCGTCAGCCTCGCCCGTTGCCGGATGTTGGCTCCGCAGGGGCAAAGGGGAGGCGGGTACCTTGGTACTCTTCCCTTCCGTGTTTTTGGGCGCAGAATAGTTAGTGATCATCCAGCGGTAACGCCAAGGGGAGCTTTTCTGTCATACCAGAATTGCTTTCCCTGATCGCGCATTTTGGAGGCGTGCAATGGCCGAGCTGTTTCTCAAATTCGAAGATCGGATCTTACAAGAGCTCTTGCTTTCCGGCGGCACGGTCACGATTGGCCGTCAGCCGGACAACGTCGTTCGCATCGACAATCCTGCGGTGTCCGGACATCACGCCAAAATCTACGCAGAAGGCGATCACTATGTAATCGAAGACGCCGAGAGCTTTAATAGCACGTACGTCAATGGTCAACGGATCAGTAAGGTAATACTGAAGGACGGAGACAACGTGACGATCGGCAAGCACACGATCGAATTTCGTGACGAGGTACGCGTTGCTTCTTCTTATGAAGCGCACGTCAACGGGCAGGTGCCGAAAGTTGCGCCGCCACAGCTCGATCGCACCATGGTCTTGGACACGGCAAAGGCGAAAGAAATGCTCGCTCAAGCAGCCGCGGCAGCTTACTCCGCCGGCCCGGTTGCGGTCCGGAGAATCGGCATTTCTCAAAGCCAGTCGCCAGTCAATACCACGCTCGCGGTACATCAAACCATTGGCACGCTGACCATCGTCAAAGGCCGAACTGACCAGCAGCGGTACTTTCTGACTAGTAAACTGACGCTGATCGGAAAATCGAGGATGGCCGGCATTCGGCTAAAGCGGTGGTTCGCTCCCCGCGTCGCAGCCTTGATTTACCGAGGTGAGGATGGCTACTTCATCGCTGCTTCGGAAAACAAGGTAAAGATCAGGGTGAACGATATCTTGGTCGAGGGCGGCCAAAAACAACTCGAAGCGGGTGACGTAATCGAATTCGCAGATATCAAGGCTGTTTTTGCTACGTAACTGGGACGCAACCCTTAGATCCCCAGAGAACAGTTCGACTTTCAGACTGCCCTATAGAGCGCGCAGTCAAGTTCTAACTAGAGAATTACTCTCGCGAGTAGTCAGCGCGGGCGAAGATGGAGTAGATGATGCGGTCCACGCTTTCTATATTGACGAAGCAAACCACGGGCCGACTGCGGCGGCGGACCTCGACAGAGCAGCGTCGATCACGCTGGTGCTGCGCAGTTTGCGCCACAGATGCTGGGGGGAAAGCGAAGAAGGAGTTCCGCGGCGTGTCTGAACTGAAATTCGAGGAGCAATGGCTCTAGTTAGGGCAACTGATTGAGGCAACATATCTCATCCACCCAATGTCACTACACCGCCGTCGCCGTCCACCGTGATCTGCTGTCCGCCGTGGATGCGGTCGGTGGCCACGCCGGTTCCGAGCACGGCGGGCACGCCGTATTCACGCGCCACGATCGAGCTGTGACTGAGCGGGCCGCCCACATCCGTAACGATGCCTGACGCCATCGCGAACAGCGGCGTCCACGCGGGCGTTGTGATTTTGGCGACGAGAATATCGCCCGGCTTCATCCAGTCGAACTCTTCGGGACCGTGAATCACACAGGCTGGGCCCGTCACCCTCCCTGGGCTGGCGCCAATTCCTCTGATGGTGCTGCCTTCCGCCTGGCTACTGCGCGCGGGCATCCAGCGGCTGAAGTCCAGGCCGAAGAACCGGGCGCCTCCCTTAACCGGCAACGCGACCGGCGGCGTGACGCCATGCTCCCGCCGCCAAGTCTCGCGCCGGTCCGCTATCGCGCGACGATAATCCTCCGCGGGTTGGCCGGCATCGAGCAAGCGCGCTGCTTCCTCCACTTCTTCCCACTTCAACCAAAACACCTCGTCGCGTTCCGCAATTGCGCCCGCCGCAACCATCCGGCGCCCGGCTTCGCGCAAGATGCGGCGCAACACCGGCCATCCCAGGCCGACGTCGGCGAGCGCGTCCTCGCGCAGCGGCGCCCAACGTTGGGCCCAGCCGAGCGCGCGCTTGAACAGTCGCAGGCGCAGCCCACCCAGGCGCGCGAGCAACGATTCGGCGGCCTGCTCCCGCGCCGCCGTTGCCGCCGCCTGCCGCTCGTACGGGTTGCGGCCTTGTCCCGCAACAAAGTATTTGAGCGTTTCGAGCAGCGACGCCGGAGCCTCGGCGGGGACGGTCTTGGCGAAATCCAGGTCATAGACAGCGTGACCAAAATGATTCAGATGTTCCGCGAGGCGGCCGGTAAAATCGTGCCAGCTTTCTCCGTCGGCTATGGGCGCCGATTGCGATTCGTAGGCTGTGGCAATGTCCTTGCCGCTGGTCCGGGCAAGGTATCCGGCAAGTTCACTTTCGAGGCGCGCCCACATCGCGAGATCGTAGAGCGATTTCTCCGCGCGGATCGGCGCGCTATCGAAGCCCAATAGGAACGTCAGTGCGGGCGGGTCGCTGTTGCGCTTGATGAGGCGGTTATACGCGTTTGTAAAAGCAGCTTCGCTGAGATTCACAACTGCGAGGACGAGCTGGATGCTCACATAGTAGCTTGCCGCCGCTTCCACGATCTGGTGCGCGCCGGCGAGCAGGTCCAGCGCGGGCGTCGCGGCCAGGTCGCGCGCGGTCCACTTGCTGGCCACGTTGACATAATGCGGGCGTGCTTCATCGGCCCACCGCGTCCGCGCCGTGCGCAGCAACCCGGCCATCCTGCGTCCCCGCACAGTCAGAGTGAGAAAGAACTGTGCCAATTGCCGCGCATTCAACGCCACTTCGTAATAGACGTACTCATTGATGGTCACGAGCGCAAACGAGTCACTGCGGAGCCCCAGTGCCTCCTCCATCGCCTTCAGCGTCGCGTCGGTCCAAAGCGGCAAAGCCAGCGTCGCGAACAGTGGCGAGAGCGGCTCGGGGAGCAATTCGGCCACGCTTTGTCGAAAGTATCTGGCTCCTGCTCGCGGTATCTTCCATTCGAGCGCCGCGTGTGGTTCGGGCAGCGCGGTCACCGGCCGCGCCTGCACAATAAAGATCCGCCCATCGCACATGGCCCATTCGATATCCATCGGCTGGCCGTAGAGCTGCTCGATCTTCATGCCCAGCCGTGCCAGTTCCGCAGTCTGTTGCGGGTCCAGCGCGGCTCGTTGGCGCTTGCCGGCCGGGACAGGTTCATCGCGCGTGCCCTCATTCGAGCGCACCGTCATGACCTCTTTGTCGGCGATTTCCTGTGATGCAACTGCTCCTGTTCGCTTGTTGATGACAATGGTGTCTGGGGTAACCCGGCCACTGACGATCGCCTCGCCCAAACCCCATGCCGCGTTGATCATCAGTTCGTCGCGCGCGCCCGTCACCGGATTGGCAGTGAAGACCACGCCTGCGACCTCGGCCGCAACCAGTTGCTGCACGACGACGGCCATGCTGACGTCTTCCGGCCGGATCCCCTGTCGCTGGCGGTAACCGATCGCGCGCCCCGTCCACAACGACGCCCAGCACCGCTGGACTGCATGGATCACTTCATCGCCGCCGCGCACGTTGAGGTACGATTCCAGTTGGCCCGCGAACGACATGCCCGGCAAATCTTCCGCCGTTGCCGACGAGCGCACCGCGACGGGAGCATTGGCGCCAAGTTCGCCGTACCACTGCCGTATCATCTCGGCGATGTCGCCGGGAATCGTGCCTTGTGCGATGAGCGTTTGGATTTGCTCCGACGCGCGATCGAGCGCGGCGAGGTCTTTGCCCTGTGCCTGTGCTGCGGCGGACAGAATCCTGTCGCCGAGATGGTTCTCCTCCACATAGCGCCGATAAGCGTCGGTGGTGATGTGGAAGCCGGGCGGAACGGGCAAGCCCGCCGTCGCCATGCGCGCCAGCGATGCACCCTTGCCGCCCACCCGATCGATTGTCGCCTGGGGACTATCCAGATTGAGAATGAATGGACTGGTATGAGGTAAAGTCATCTTTGGTGTCGATCCTTTCCAAAGCCCGCCTCCCGCGCGCAACTGATCTCCCGCAACTCGATCCGCCGCAGTACACCATTGCTTAATCTCGGTGCCGTGATACTCGTAACGTGTTCACCTTACGCGCCACAAGTGGTAGTGTCACCAATTTTCGGATCGCCAGCCTCAAGGGAGCGGAACGTTCAGTTTTGTCCGGAGAACGGAAACTTCTCAAGCCCGATGAGCTTGGCGGAAACGGGGGGCGACTCCAGGTTGAGCTGAGTTTAATCGTCCCGTAAGATTCGCGGGCTAGTGTCCGAGAGGATAAGAATGTCGGGGGCGTTGTCACTTGCGCTCCTGGCCTTACTCGTCCTCCTCTTGGCGGCAATGCCTTGGCGTCGCCCGCATCCCAATCATCAGTTTATTTTGGAATTACTGCAGCTATTGGAGGATGAGCGGAGAGATTCGGGTAACTCGTCAATAACTCGTTCGCAGTGGTTGTCAGGCAGCGCTGCGAGAAACAGTTCTCGCCGCTAGATCCTTGGTGATCATCTGCAAGATGGACAATGGAATCCGCAGGCTTCTCGCAACTCCTGATTTTCGCGAAATCGCCTCGATCGCAGCTCCCTTTTCGTCGAGGATCGGATTAGAGGTCAGATCGAACTCCTCTCCATACATGCGTATCCGATTGCGGTGCGCGTAGCCCAGCGTTTTGAGTCTTTCGCAGAGTTGACCATCTCTATCAATTTGGATTGCCATAAGTCCCCGTATGATTTCAATGTGACAGTCGTGCAGGTTGAATGCAGTGGCTTGTTCGCAGCCCGAGACAAGGTACTTCTTTTAGTCTACGGCGGCATCAAGCGGCATGACAAGGCCGGAATGGCCAACGAAATCAGCGCTTTCCAGCGAAAGGTCAATGGTCACGCTTGATGGTTCTGTTCATTGACAGCAGCCACAGTCCATCGCCTGGCGCAATCGCGATTTGCCAGACCTCCTGCACTTTGAACAGCGGCGCACCGCTGGCCCACAATGTGGAGGGCGCCGTCGTCCTGAGAACGAGCAGGGCCAAAATCAGCCGCGAGACTGCGCGGTTCCTTTTATCGCTCACCGCCAGAGTCGACTTCGTGAGTGTCATGTCAAAGTTGTCGATTCCGGGACCTTGGAAAAATCGCCGGAGCACGTCCCCAACTGCCCAAGCGCCTCCGTGGTGAATGCCGCCGGGTTGAACTCGTACCGACTGTTTCTCGGATTGGCATTGATATGCAGCGGCGTTCCACCGCACTCCGGCGGGTCTGGCCGGTAGTTGTTATGCCGTTCCCGAGCGTTCCGAGCAGCGAATTGTGCGAGTCATCGTACAAAGTGACGACGAAGACAAAGGTCCACGAAACAGACTCTGCTTAGAGGTGCGCACGCCACAATCCGAGAGAGAAGTTCAGCCCCTGTAACAGAGGTTTCACTCGATCTTCATAGTCCCGTAATAAGCCCGTAACGATTGCCAACTATTATCGCTGCTCGTACTTCCACCGCCCCAATGTCTTTCCACCCAATGTCGCAGGACCGATCCCAGTTGCGTGAGGAAAAATCCAATGAGGAGAACTGTGTATATGTCACGAAAAACGGCTCGAGATCATTCTCTAGGCAGGCCTCGTATCAATTGTCTGCGGGCGCTCGCCGTCCTGGCAATAACAGCGGCTCTGAGCGTTTCGGCGCTGGCGCAGTCCGTACCGTTCCCGACGTACACGGTAGGCGCGAACCAGAACGCGTCGCAGGGCCCGGACTACCCTTCAACCTTTACCACCCCGTGGGTCGTCAGTGATGGGCAGATCATCACCCCCGCCGGCACGACGGTCTACCTCGGCATCACGACCCGGGCCAAAGCCGTCGCCCTGAACCCGAATACAAGCACGCACACCGCCGCCGTCCTTCAGATGGGCGCCCCACAGGCCGTTACCGTTTTCAACACCCAGACCGGCGCTGTCCTGCAGAACTACCTACCGTTCGGAACCAAGAGCGGCAGCTCCGTCGGCATTACCTATACGGCGGATGGGTTGCACCTGCTGTTTAGCCAGGACGGCGGCTACGGGCCGGCCTACGTTGCCATCGCCAGCGTCGACCCGGTGACGGGCTTGCTCACAGACCAGGCCCATGTCGGTGTTTCGCTGGACGTCAACGACGGCGGCTATCTGACCACCGTTACCTGCTATCCGTACAATGCTACGACGACGCCCGCCTCGGGCAGCCCTCCGGGGACCACAGGCAGCATCGAAATCCCCTGCGGCCAGACCGTCTCGCTGGTGTCGGACGGTGCACCCACTGCCTATCCGACCGGCATCGCGATCTCGCCGGATGGCAAGACGGCTTACGTGGTGCTGGACAACAACGATACGTTGACCAAGATCAACCTGACCGCGGCGACCCCGACGGAGGGTCCAGAAGTCCGCGTCGGCAACGTTCCGCACAGTGTCGTGATTTCGCCGGATGGTAGCACCGCCTATGTCTCCAACGAGGGCGGACGAATTGCTAAAGCGACGGACTTCCAGGGATACTCGAACGGCACCCCGGTCGTCGCCGAATATCCGACCGGCTCTACGTCCACCGGCACCGTTTCCGTGGTGAACCTGTCCACGTTCAAGGTCACCAAGAGCATCTCGACCGGCCTGCACCCGACGGGCATGGCGTTTTACGGAACCAACCTCCTGGTCGCCGATGCCTACGGCGACAGCATCACGGTGATCGACACGACTTCCAACACCGTGGCGTCGACAATCAAACTTGAGCTGCCGATCAAAGTGCCCGGCGGGGAGCTTGTTGGTGCGGGGCCGAACTCAATCGCCGTCGATGCGGTGAACGGCATCGCCTACGTCGCACTGTACAATGCCAACGCGGTTGCCGTGGTTAACCTCACCTCCAACCTGGTCCAGGGCCTGATCCCGGTCGGCTATGCGCCGAGCTCGGTCGTGCTGGACGCGGCGGACGGTGAACTGCTCGTTGCCAACGACAAGGGCATCGGCACCACGGGTTTCGGTGTGGCAGCGCCTCCGACTAATACGGCCGAAAATTCGTACGGAAAAGAATTCGGCGTATACGACTTCAACACCCACCAGGACCTCGGCACCGTGAGCATCGTTCCCATTCCGAACAGCTCGACTCTGTCGGTGATGACGACGCAGGTGTACGACAACAACCATTGGGATCTGGCGGAAAATATCGCGTCTGCCTCCGGTGGTAACCGGAATGCCACGCCGGTCGCAATCCCGGCGAAGATCGGCAGTCCGTCGGTGATCAAACACGTATTCGTGATCATCCGCGAAAATCGCACCTACGATCAGATTCTGGGCGACGTGGTCGGCGGCAACGGCGACCCCACCCTGGCAACGTTCGGCGACGGCTCCGCAGCGTCCAGCTACGGCCTCGCACCGGATACGCCAAACGCGCACACGCTAGTACAGCGTTTCCCGCTTTTGGACAACTTCTACGACCCCAGCCGGCAGTCGGCTGACGGTCACAACTGGATCACGCAGGCCATGGCTCCCTACTCCGACGACATCCAGTCGCCGGACTGGCTCCGCGATTACCCCTCCAACGGCGGCGAGGCCCTTGCCTACCAGAAGGCCGGCCACCTGTGGGATGTGGCTGCAAAGGCTGGCGTTTCGTTTAAGAACTACGGCGAGTACATCGAGTACAACACCTTCCTGACGCCGACCGGGTCGACCACCGAGCCACTATGGATCGACTTCTTCAACGACATAACGGCTTACGAGTGTGGCGCCGAGCCCCAGCTCTACAACTACAGCACTGTCGCGTCGCACTCCCCGCTCCCGAACCTGATTAAGAACACGGTCCAGAACTATCCGCAGTTCGACTTGGGCATCCCCGATCAGTTCCGCTTCGATATCTGGAATCAGGACTTCCAGAACGACGTCAACAACAATCAGGTGCCCCAGTTGGAGTTCATGTGGATTAGCTCCGACCACACCGGCGGCCCGCCGCCCGCGCAAGTCATGCAGGCCGATAACGACCTGGCCCTTGGCCGCTTTGTCGACGCCATCAGCCACAGCTCCATCTGGTCCTCTTCAGCGATCTTTGTCGAGGAAGACGACGCGCAGACCGGCGTCGACCATGTGGACGGCCACCGCAGCCCGGGCTATGTCATCAGCCCCTACGTCAAGCAGCAAGTGAACCCCGATGGCACGGGCGCTGGGGTCACGGAAGACAGCACCTTCTACACGCAGGTCAACATGACCCGCACAATCGAGCAGATTCTCGGTCTGAAGCCCATGAACCAGTTCGACCTCGTGGCCTCGCCGATGCAGACGCTCTTCATCAATAACCCCCCGGCGAATAACTTCCTGCCGTGGACGCACGTGCCGGCCGGGTTCCCGCTGAACACGGGCGTTACCCAGACTCCAACTCAGACCATCCCCGCGTGCCCTGCTGCGACCCCTGCAGTCAAGGCTCAGTCCACCCGGACCGAGAGCCCTGCAGTTAAGGCTCTCAGGGCAGGATGGATGGCGAAGAAGACCGAGGTCTTCGCTGGCAAATATCACACGCCAGACTCCGAAGACTCGGACACCGTCAACCACCTGAACTGGTACGAAGCCACCGGGTTTATGCGGCCGTATCCCGGAGAGAAGACGGTTCGCCCCGCGAGCGACTTCAACAAACCGGCACCTGCCAAGGCTGACGACGACGACTAGACACGTTTAGAACTGAACAGCCCTCTCCCCGATGACCGGGGAGAGGTTTTTTTGTTCACACCTAAAAGGCAAAGTCCAAACCAATCCGAACCTCCCCACCACTCGTGAATGTTACTGCCCGGCCTTCTTCCCGCGGCACCGGATTAGTCCCCATAAGCGTGCAACTGGCGTTTGCGAGACAAGGTGCAAAGGAACGCGGAGAGAGATGACGCTGAGCGCCGGTCGGATGACAGCTACAGCCCGCGCCGACTCGGCGCTTCAGAAGCCGACGAGAAATATGGACTGAGTCAGTCTGACGACTGCAACGAAATTGGAGCGGAGCTTTTGCCTCCGTCCCAATTTGATAAGATTTCGAAAATCTCAGCCTGGGAACAGCGCATAGTCTAAACCCCAACATTTGCGACGGACCCGTTGGATTAGATGTTTTCGATCAATCCGCATGCCGTCCAGCCGCCATCGACGGGAAGGTTGATTCCCGTAATGTAACTGGACATAGGATCGCACAGGAATGCTACTGCGTTGGCAACGTCTTCGGGCTGTCCCCATCGATTCAGAAGCGTATGACGGCTCCGGGCAGCGTTCAGTACGGGATTCTTGTACGAGCGGTCTGTCATCGCAGTGTGAATATATCCGGGCGAAACGCAATTCACGCGGATTCCAGCAGCGCCGAGATCGTAGGCAAAAGACCGCGTAAGGCCGAGAACTCCGGCTTTGGATGCGTGGTAAGCCGGATTGCCGGGAAAGCCAAGCTGCGTGGCCAGTGAACCGATGAATACGATTCCACCTTCCTGAATACTGCCGTCCGTCACGCGATTGGCAAAATGGCGCGCCCACCGGAATGGAGCCTGCAGGTTGACATCGATGGTGACTTGCCAATCGGAATCAGCCTGCGGAATGCCGGGACGAGTGACTCCTGCATTATTGACGAGATAAATCTCACGACAGCCGCCGGAGACCGCTTGCTCGAAGGCGGCTTCGATGACCGCTTTGTCAAGAACATCGCCTTGAATTGTAAGATCGGCGCAACCGGCAGGAATTGGAGTGAGATCGACACCGACGATCCGGTGCCCGCGCTCGTGAAGCTTGCTGGCGATGGCCAATCCGTTGCCCGCGGCTGCTCCCGTGACGATGCATGTGGCAAATGTGGACACTTGGACTATTTCTCCAGAAAACGAATGGTCCGGCGCCGAAGAACGACTTCCGGCTCGAAAATATTCGAGTCGGAACAGATGGCTTCGACGATCCGTCCCGCAACGTCCGTAGGTTGTAGAAAACTACTTCGATCCTGTTCCGTCAAGCGCCGGCCCATTTCTGTGTCCATGGTACCCATGGAGAACAACCAGAACCGCGCATTCGTATGCGCGTATTCGTCATTCATGGCCCGGACAAAGCCAAGCAAGCCATGTTTGACCGCGCAATAGACTGACGTGTTTCGGAATCCGGCATAGGCGGAAGTGGAGCCGATGAAGCAATAATCGCGGCGCTCTCCGGTGTCAGGCGGATGCTGAGACAGGAGCCTGCGCACGAGCTGAATCACGTCCACCAGTCCCACTTCGATCTCTTGCGCGATTTCAGCATCTTCCATTGCAACGAGCGGCTTTGGCGAGAACAGCGCCTGGGTGAAGAAATATGCATCGCAGGGAAGCTCAGGATTGAACGAGGAGTACTTGCGATCGACGGCGAATACCCGGACGTGATTCCCGCGCACGGCATTCTGAAACTTTTGCTCGAGTGCATTCTGCCTGGTCTTACGCGTAACCAGGTCAACGTGCCATTTGCGAGCCAGCAGCGCCTGTGCGATTGCTTCAGCCAATCCACCTGATGCACCGAAGATCAGCGATTTCACCAGGAGAGCTCCGAAAGTGGAGTCGTATACGGCTTGCCGTCCTTGTCGATTTGCGTCTTCACGGAAGGTCCCCGATTCTCGTATTTCTCAATGCGCAGGTCCACGATGAGCGGTTTGTCGTTGGGCGTGACTTTCGCCAACACCGCATCGAGCGCATCCAGAGATTGCACGAGGATATAACGGAGATTAAAGGCTTCGGCAACTTTCGCCAAGTCCGGGATGTACAGGCCGGTCTCGCGATCGACGCCGCTGACGTTGCCAAAATACCGGGTCTGGGATGAGCGAATGGATTCATATCCGCCGTTGTTCAGCACAAACAGCACGAAGCCCTTGGGGGCGTAGTGCGAGAGCGTGGCGAGTTCTTGAATATTCAACATGAGGCCGCCATCCGCTTCCAGACAGATCACCTGCCGCGGAGAACCAAACGCGGCGCCGATCGCATGCGGCAGCCCTAAGCCCATGGAACCTAAGGCAGCGCCGTTGAAGAAACGTGTACCTTTTCCTGGAGCGAAAAATCGGGTCAACGTTTCTTCCGCATAGCCGGAACTCGCCGGCACAAACACTTTGCCGTCAGACCAGCGCGAGAGCCGTCCGGCAATACCGTACACGGTCATCTTTTCCGAAGCCAGTCGCTCGCGCTCTTCTTTTAAGTACGACTTGCGTTTCTCCGTACACCACTCCAGCCAGGATGACTCCGCGGCGCTCTTCGACGACGCCCTGTCTGCGATTGCCTCGGGCAGGCAGCGAAGATCCGCCGGAATACATTTGGAGTTCGGGAAACCACGAAACTTTGCGAGTTCGCTGGGATCTATGTCGACGAAGTACCGGGTAGCTTGCGCGCCGAAAGCCTCGCGCTGAAAGGCGGTGGTTCCGAGATCGAGCCGGGCGCCGAGAAAAAGGATGCAATCGGCGTGAGCTAGTATCTCATTCGAATAAATCGGCGCCAACCCTCCGGGGCAACCGAAATACCAAGGTTCGTCGCTCGAGAGAATATCAAACGACAGCCACGAGAATACAGCTGGAATTGCGTGCTGCGCGATGAAGCTGCGGACTTCATTGTCAACCCCGGCAATGCGGCAGCCGTTGCCTACATAGAGCAGCGGACGCCGGGCCTTTAATAGCTGGTCCAAGGCGAGCGACAAAGCTTTACGGCTCTCACCAGTATTAGTGTCCGAAGCTTCAAAGGCGCCTCGTTGAATGGATGCAACCGCACTCGCCATGTCGGCAGCGGAATACTCTACGGGCGCACCTTGCACGTCGAGCGGAATCTCGACGAAAACCGGCCCCGGTCGTCCCGTGAACGTTTCGACAATCGTTTCTGTGAGATCCCTCCGGTAATTCTCCAAATCAAGCTGCGCAAAACGCTTGACGCACGGAGAGATAATCTCGCGCGAACGAATTTCCTGAATACCGTGCGTGCGGGTGCCGTAGCGGTCGATGTCGGCAGTCTTGATCTGCCCAGCCAATACGATCAGCGGGGTTGAATCACCGTACGCGGAAATCAGCGAGGTCACGGAATTGGAAACGCCGGGTCCGGCCGTGATAACCGCGAAACCCGCGCGGCGAAAATCGCTTGCCTTGGCGTAGCCCTCCGCCGCTGCGACACACGCCTGCTCGTGCTGGCAGTAAACGGGTTTTAGCTCAACATGGCTGGCCACCGCCCGATTCAGATGCATCGCCATGCCGCCGGTGAGAGAAAAGACCGTCCGTGTTCCCAGCGCCGCTACCAGATCCACTGCGTAGCTCGCAACATTTTGATCTCGACTGATAGAGGGGACGGGCAAGCCCTAATCATACAACCGTTCAAACAATTCCCGAAGGTCACCACACGCAGGCAACAGGTTACTTTGGTTCCAAGCATCTCACTGTTACTGCGCTTACTGTGAATGGTGGCTGTGTAAGATCAGAGCATTAAACACAGAGAATTGCGCCGACGATTGCAGCGCCGATGGGACCACCGACGTCGGAATCCAAAACTTGTCGCTGAGGGATCGTGAACGAATATTTGAAGCAACTCGAAGCGCTTCTCAGCGAGCCGATGGCGTCGGTGCGCGAACGAGAGCGCGCGGCTTTTGACCGCGAATTGGCAAAGTGTGAAGGCCGCCTTGTACTCGTTGGGGCAGGCAATCTCGGTCGCCGGGTGCTTTCCTGCCTGCGTTCCGCGGGGATCTCACCTCTAGCATTCACTGACAATGGCCGGGCTCGCTGGGGCACGGAGGTTGACAATCTTCCGGTTCTTTCTCCTGAGATTTCTGCTGAACGATTCGGTTCGTCGGCGCTCTTCGTGGTTACAATTTGGTCTCCAGGCCACCGTTACGCTGATACGCGAACGCAACTGCTGGGGATTGGCTGCCGTAATGTGATTTGCGCTACCCGGTTACGCTGGAGATTCGCTGACCAACTATTACCCGATTACTGTCAAGATCTTCCGCACAAAGTCTATGAGCAAGCGAGTTCCGTATTGGAAGCTGCCCGACTGATGGCGGATGATTTCTCGCGTGAGGAATTCTTGCGCCAGGTACGCTGGCGTGCTCTCGGGGACTTTGGCGAACTGTCTCCTCCTCAACCTCACCAATATTTTCCCGATGGACTCTTCCGTCTATCGCCCCAGGAAGTATTCGTGGATTGTGGGGCGTATGACGGAATAACTGTCCGGCGATTTCTGAAGCGTGTTCCCGGATTTCTCCGGATCTGCGCCATTGATGCCGATCCGAGAAACTACGAACAGCTCGTGCACACGGTCTCGGCTTTGCCTGGCCGGGACAGAATTGAGATGCATCATCTCGCAGTAGGAGCCGATCGCGCCACCGTACGATTTCAATCCACCGGAACCGTCCAAGCCGCCGTTTCAAGCGATGGCGATATCGAAGTGGAGCAGGTCTCACTGGACGAACTTCTGCAGGGCGCAGAACCTACATTCATCAAGATGGATATAGAAGGCGCTGAATGGGGAGCGCTTGAGGGCGCGCGCCGTCTGATTCGCCAGTCGCAACCACTGTTAGCGGTATGTGTTTATCACACTCCGTCAGACCTCTGGCGAATTCCGCTGAAGATTCACGAACTTGCACCGAAGCACTCTCTCTATCTGCGTCCTCATGTCGAAGATGGATGGGACTTGGTGTGCTACGCCATTCCGCCGGAACGAGTGAGTGCGATGGACGGGAGTGCGAGAAATAAAAGCCAGGGAATCGAGCACGGGGAGAAGTCATGAAAAAACGCAAGGTGATGCTAATTTGGCCGTGGAAGGATGTAAAAGGGCAGGCCCTGGAATTGTTCCCCATCGGCCTCGGCTATCTGATCGGCAACATCGATCGAGAACGTTTCGACGTTCGTATCCTGGATTGCGTGTTGAATGATATCGCGCCGGGAAGCGTAGCCTTTGCGAAAGAGTTGAAGCAGTTCAACCCCGACATCGTGGGAATTTCATGGTGGAGCAATGTCACCGTGGTGGTCGAGGACACGATTCGTGTGATCAGGCAGGTATTGCCCGATGCCATCCTCATGGCGGGCGGGCCTCATTTGACCGGATGTGGAGACTCCGTAGTTGCCGGTCGTTGTGTGGATTTTGCTTTCAGCGGCGAAGCGGAACTGGGTTGCGCGCGGTTGTTGGAAGCGATTCAAGACGCGGATGGCTTTCCGCCCGCCGGCGTTTTGGCGGCCATCCCCGGCCTCATCTACCGCGATGGCGATTCCGTGCGCCGCAACGCCACTAACTTTGTGCAAGACCTGGACGCGGTTCACGGCATTGATTATGAAAGTCTGAACCTGCGCGACTATCATGCCCGCGGTTATTACTACGGCGCCAAATTACAGAAAAAATCGGAACTAACTGCGCCCATCATGACCGCACGTGGCTGCCCGTTCCACTGCACCTTTTGCATGGCGCCTCAAATCGATGGACGAGGCATCCGGCGGCATTCCCTTGAGCAGGTCATCGGCACCATCAAAACCCTGTACAACGATTTCGGCGTGCGCTACGTCGCGATCATCGACGACAACTTCACCATCAACAAAAAGTGGGCCATGAAAGTCTGCAACGCCATTGCCGATTTGAATTATCCGGATCTGGCCATGGGCACACCCAACGGCATCCCGCTGGCGGGCATGGACCTCGAGCTGGCGCAGGCGATGAAGCGCGCGGGATGGCGTGAAGTGATGATCGCCCCTGAAAGTGGCTCCAAGAAGACCCTGCAGGCCATGCAGAAACCCGTGAACATTGACGCCATACCGGATTTCATCCGCATGTTCCACGAGGTAGGCTTGCTGGTCACGGCGTTCTTCATCATTGGCTACCCTGACGAAACGCTGGAGGATATCGCCCTAACCA